>Ga0137409_10002634_pt1 | contig 19159 bp, 15 predicted proteins | sample CZODoug1_16funga_FD_122059 | JGI IMG/M metagenome (GOLD analysis project Ga0137409, IMG submission 122059) | Vadose zone soil fungal communities from Angelo Coast Range Reserve, California, USA - CZODoug1_16fungal (Hybrid Assembly) | ecosystem: Environmental > Terrestrial > Soil > Vadose zone... | reverse complement strand
GAGTCTTCGTTCGCAGGGGACTTTCGCAAGTCCGAACTGCTGTTCGAGGACGTGGTTGGCACCGACCGGACCAACCTGGACGGATTCATCCGGCATCGCGCAAAACTGCTCGGCTATCACGGCTGGGTCGACAGCCTGATCCCTCCGGGCGGATCGGTGAACTATTTCGAGCGGCTGTTCGAACGCTATGGCCAGCAGGAGGTCGACACCTTCGCTCGTCTCTTCATGGCGCCCGGCATGGATCACTGCCTCTTCGGCCCGGGCCCCAACTCTTTCGGCAACTTTCTTCCCGTTCCAGCCGATCCGCAACACGATGTGTTTCTCGCGCTCCAGCAATGGGTAGAGCACGGGGTCGCACCCGAGCAGATCATCGCAACCAAGTACGTCAATGACAATCCAGCCAGCGGAGTCGCAATGACCCGGCCGCTGTGCAAGTTTCCCAAGGCGGCGCACTACACGGGCAGCGGCGCCAGCACAGACGCCGCGAATTGGAGCTGTGCGGAGCAGCCGGCAAGCTCAGCGATCGAGCAAGCCGACCAGGTTCTCCCGGACCTCGGCGCCGCAGGCAGCGACGACGATCGCAGCGAAGCCAACTAGACTATGCAACCGCCGAGCATGGGACCCTGGGTCGCGACAGGGCCCATGCCTGGGGCGGATCCGATCGGTATCGCGATTCGCGAGCGCTTCCAACAATGAGGGCACTGCCTATGAACGTTATTCGGACCGTCCTGATCGCCGCCGCTGTACTTGGCGCGCCGCTCGCAACCGCGCAGACCGCGCCCAAGCTGAAGGTCGGCCTGATGCTGCCGGCCTCCGGTACTTACGCTGCGCTCGGAACGGCGATCGAAAACGGCTTCAAGCTGTATGTCGCCGAACACGGCGGCAAGCTCGCGGGACGCGAGATCGAGTTCGCCCAGGTCGACGACGAGTCCGATCCGGCCAAGGCAACCGACAACGTCAACAAGCTGATCAAGCGCGATAGCGTCGATGTGCTGGTCGGTTCGGTGCATTCCGGCGTGGCGATGGCGATGGCCAAGGTCGCCAGGGACACCGGCACGCCGCTGATCGTGCCCAACGCCGGTGCGGCGGCGGTGACGGGTTCCATGTGTGCGCCCAACATCTTCCGCAGCTCCTTCTCGAACTGGCAGCCCGGTTACGCAATGGGCGAAGTGATGGCGTTGAAGGGCTACAAGAGCGTGGTGACCATCACCTGGAAATACGCCGCCGGCGACGAATCGGTGGGCGGCTTCAAGGACGCCTTCGAGAAGGGCGGAGGCAAGGTGATCAAGGAACTGAGCCTGGCGTTTCCGGACGTCGAGTTCCAGGCCCTGCTCACCGAGATCGCTGCGGCCAAACCGGATGCCGTCTACACGTTTTTCGCCGGCGGAGGCGCGGTCAAGTTCGTCAAGGACTATGCGGCCGCGGGTTTGAAGAAGAGCACTCCGCTCTACGGCGCAGGCTTCCTGACCGATGGCACGCTCGAAGCCCAGGGTGCCGACGCCGAGGGCCTGCTGACTACGCTGCACTACGCCGACGACCTGGGCACCCCGCGCGATAACGCCTTCCGTCTGGCCTATGCCAAGGCCTACCAGATTCAACCCGACGTCTACGCGGTGCAAGGCTACGACGCGGCGCAGATGCTCGCCGCCGGCCTCACGGCGGTCAAGGGCGACCTGAGCAAGAAGGCCGAGTTCAACGCCGCCATCGAGAAGGCGAAGATCGACAGTCCGCGCGGTGCCTTTACGCTGTCCCGATCGCACAACCCGGTGCAGGACATCTACTTGCGCAAGGTGGTGGGCAAACAAAACAAACTGGTCGGCCTGGCCAGCAGGGCGCTGGCCGACCCTGGCCTCGGGTGTCGAATGTAAGTCTCGCGCGCGACTTCAGCTTCGGCCCGGACGCCTGGGCCGCACCGAGCCGGCCCGAGCAGGCTTCGCCGATGGACCTTGGCACCTTTCTGATCCAGTGCCTGAACGCGCTGCAGTACGGCCTGCTGTTGTTCCTCGTGGCCTCGGGGCTGACGTTGATCTTCGGCATCATGGGCGTCATCAACCTGGCGCACGGCAGCTTCTACATGATCGGCGCCTACATGGCGTATGCGCTGGCGCCATGGGTCACCACCACGCTTGGCGGCGGCTTCTTCACCACGCTGCTGTTGGGCCTGGTGCTCGCAGTCTTGTTGGGCTACGTGCTCGAGTGGTTGTTCTTCAGCTATCTCTATGAGCGCGAGCACCTGCAGCAGGTGTTGATGACCTATGGCCTGATTCTGGTGTTCGAAGAGCTGCGCAGCATCCTGGTCGGCGACGACGTGCACGGCGTCAGTGCGCCGGACTGGCTGTCGGGCACGATTGCGCTGGGCAGCCTGATGACCTATCCCGTCTATCGCCTGTTCATCTCCGCGGTGTGCCTGCTGGTGGCGCTTGCGATGTACCTGGTGCTATCGCGCACGCGGCTTGGCATGGCGGTACGCGCCGGCAGCGTCAACCGAGAGATGGCGCAATCACTCGGCGTGAACATCGGTGTTCTCTACCGCGTGGTGTTCGCCGCGGGTGTTGCGCTCGCGGTTCTCGCCGGGATGATCGCCGCGCCGGTCTCTTCGGTTTATCCGGGCATGGGTGGGCAGGTCCTGATCATCTGTTTCGTGGTGGTGGTGATCGGCGGCATCGGCTCGGTGCGCGGAGCTTTTGTCGCGGCACTGCTGGTCGGATTCGTCGACACCTTCGGCAAGGTGTTCTTCCAGGAAGCCGCCGGCGTGCTCGTATACCTGATGATGGCGGCGATCCTGTTGTGGAAACCCGAGGGCCTGTTCCGCCAGGGATGACGATGCCGAACTTCGTGCGCCCGGCGCTGGTGATATCGATCGTGGTCGCCCTTGCGGTGTTTCCGCTGGCTGCCGGCAAATACGAAGTCGACCTGATCGCCAAGATCCTGGTGCTGGCGATCTTTGCGCTCAGCCTCGAGTTGCTGGTCGGACAGACCGGACTGGTGAGTTTCGGTCACGCCGCGTTTTTCGGCCTCGGCGCGTACACCACCGCGCTGCTCCTGCAGGATCCCGATCCGCGCTCGTTCTGGCTGGTGATGGCGGCGGCGATGGTCGTGGCCGCGCTGTACGCGCTGCCGGTCGCCGCGCTGTGCCTGCGCACCCGCGGCGTGTATTTCATCATGGTCACGCTCGCATTCGCGCAGTTGGTCTACTACGTTTTTCACGACACCAAGATCGCCAAGGGCAGCGACGGCATCTATCTCACCGGCGTACCCGCGATCTCGTTCGCCGGCTGGGTCCCGTTCGATATCACCAAGTCGCTGCCGTTTTATTACGTCGCGCTGGCACTGTTATGTGCCGTCTACGCGCTGCTCGCCATGCTGGAGCGATCGCGTTTCGGCCGTGCGCTCGCCGGCATCCGCGTCAACGAGCAACGGATGCGCGCTGCCGGTTTTGCGACCTATCCATACAAGATCGCCGCATTCGTGATTGCGGCAATGCTGGCCGGGCTGGCCGGGTTTCTCAAGGCGACCAAGGACGGTTATGTGAATCCGGAGATGCTCGCGTGGCACGAGTCCGGGGCCGTGCTGCTGATGATCATCCTCGGCGGTCTCGGCAAGCTGCGCGGCGCGGTGTTGGGCGCGTTTGCGTTCGTGCTGTTGCAGGAGGTCTTCAAGAACGACGCCATTTTCGGCGAGTTCGCCAAACGCTGGCAGTTGCTGCTCGGGTTCACCATCATCGTTTGTGTCCTCGTCCTGCCGCACGGATTGGTCGGCCTGCCGGCGCGCCTGCGCCGGCGCGAGCGCCATGATGGCTGAAACACTGCTCGTCGCGCGCGCCATCACGCGCCGCTTCGGCGGGCTGGTCGCGGTCAACGCGGTTTCGCTCGACCTCGAGCGCGGCGCGGTGCACGCCGTAATCGGCACCAATGGTGCGGGCAAGTCGACCCTGATCAACATCCTGTCGGGCGAAATCGCCGCCAGCGAAGGCACGGTTGAATTGCTCGGGCAGGACGTGACGCGGTTATCGCAACCGCGGCGGGCGTTGCGCGGGCTCGGACGCAGCTATCAGCGCAACACCATCTTCCCGCAATTCACGGTGACCGAAAACTGCCGGCTTGCGGCGCAAGCGGTGAGACAACGTCCGTGGGCGATCTGGGAACGCGCTGCGGAAAGCCCGGATGCAAACCAGCTCGCGCGCACCGCGATCGAACGTGCGGGGCTCACCCACGATGCAGCCCGGCTTGCGGGCAGCCTGCCGCACGGCCGCAAGCGTCAGCTCGAGATCGCGCTGTGCTTGGCCACCACGCCACGCGTTTTGTTACTCGACGAACCACTGGCGGGCATGGGTGCAGAAGAGACCGAACGCATGCTCGCCTTGCTCGCGCACCTGAAGTCCGACCACGCGATCCTGCTGGTGGAGCACGACATGGACGCGGTGTTCCGTATCGCCGATCGCATCACCGTCATGGTCAATGGTGTTGCGATCGCCAGCGATACGCCACCCAACGTGCGCGCCAATGCCGAAGTGCAGCGTGCGTACCTCGGCGAGGGTCACTGACCCACAACGCCATGCAACCGCTGCTCGAAGCCGACTCGGTGCACACCTACTACGGTGAAAGCCACGTCCTGCAGGGCGTGAGCCTCGCCATCAGGCGCGGCGAGTCGGTCGGCCTGCTCGGCCGCAACGGCATGGGCAAAACGACGCTGATCCGCTCGATGCTCGGGCTGGTGCGCACGGCACGCGGTCAGGTGCGGGTGCGTGGCACCGATCGCACCCGCGCGCGCGCCCATCAGATCGCGCGCGACGGTATCGGTTACGTACCGGAAGGCCGCGGCATCTTTCCGAACCTGTCGGTGCGCGAGAACCTGGTGATGGCGGCACGTGCCAGCGTCGACGGCAAGCGCACCTGGACGCTGGAACGAACGCTGGCGACCTTCCCGCGGCTGGCGGAACGGCTCAATCATGGTGGCGGGCAGCTCTCCGGCGGCGAGCAACAGATGCTGTCGATCGGGCGCGCGCTGATGACCAACCCCGACCTGCTGATCCTCGACGAAGCGACCGAGGGCCTCGCGCCACTGATCGTCGCCGAGATCTGGCGCATCGTCGGCGCAATCCGCACGACCGGTATCGCATCGCTGATCGTCGACCGCAACTACCGCCTGGTGCTCGCGCACACCGACCGCTGCGTGGTGATGGAAAAGGGCAAGCTGGTTTTCGACGGCGCATCAGCGGAAGTCGCGCAGCGGCCCGAGTCGCTGGCGCGTTACCTCGGCGTCTGACGCTCCCTCACCCGCTTGCGGCGGAGGGCTGGGGTGGGGGCGAAGGCCAACGCTCAGCCAGACTGCGCACGCTGCAGGCGATCGAGCACCGCCTCCCACTGCGGTCCCTGCGGTGGCCGCGCCACCAGGATCCGTTGCACGCCGGCGGCGTCGAGTTGATGCAGCAGCGCGTACAGGCGCCGCTCGTATTCGCCGGCTTGCGCCGGCGAGATCAGGCGTAGCACCACGTTGCCGGTCCAATCCAGCAGCGCCATCGCCGGCGCCAGAACCGCGATCCGGGTTCCGCGCAGGGCGTTGACGCGCGCGCCCAGCACTGTTGCGTCGACCAGTTCGAGCGGCGTAAGTGGAGCGTAGTGCTGCGCAAGCCGGCCGGGGGTGCGTGGTGCGCTGGCATCGGCGTCCTCGACAGGTTCACCGAGCACCGCTTCGAGTTGTGCACGCGTGAGCGTGCCCGGTCGCAACACCCGCACCGGGCCGGAGCGCGACAGGTCGACGATCGTCGACTCGATGCCAACCGGGCACGCGCCGCCATCGAGGATCAGATCCACGCGGCCAGCCGGCTTCTCGCCGAGGTCGGCGCGCACGTGCGCCGCTGTGGTCGGGCTGATGCGGCCAAACGAATTTGCGCTCGGTGCGGCGAGCCCGGCGGCCGCATCACCACGCTGCTTGCACCATGCCGCAAGCAGCGCGCGCGCCCACGGATACGCAGGGCTGCGCAACCCCACCGTGTCCTGGCCGCCGGTCAAACCGGCATGCGCACGCGCGCCGCGCGGCAGCACCAGCGTCAGCGGCCCTGGCCAGAAAACTTGCGCGAGCTTCCGTGCGTTCGACGGCACCGTTGACGCCCAGGCGTCGATTGCCGTCGCGTCGGCAACGTGCACGATCACCGGATGGTCGCTCGGCCGGCCCTTGGCGGCAAAGATCGCCCGCACCGCGGCGGGCGAATCGGCGTCGGCCGCGAGTCCATAGACAGTTTCGGTCGCGACCGCGACCAGGCCGCCGCGCGCGAGCACGTCGACCGCGCGGTCGATCGCAGCCGGATCGACAGGCGGCGCTGCTGCGTTCATCGATTCAGCGTGCCGCGGCAATGCCCAGCACGCGCGCCACTTCGTTAGCGCGGCTCAAGGCGGCTTCGACTGTGCCATTGACCACGGTGACGTGCCCCATCTTGCGGCCGGGCCGCGGCTCGCTCTTGCCGTACAGGTGCAGTTTGGCTCCCGGCACCCGCAGCACCCCCGCCCAGTCGGGCACGCGCAACTGGCCCTGGTCGAACCAGATATCGCCCATCAGGTTGAGCATCACCGAACCTGCCATCTGCGCCGTCGAACCGAGCGGGAGTCCAGCCAGGATGCGCGCCTGCTGCTCGAACTGGCTGGTGACACACGCGTCGATCGTGAAGTGACCGCTGTTGTGCGGGCGCGGTGCCATCTCGTTGACCACCAGCCTGCCGTTGCCGCCCTCCTCCAGCACGAAGAACTCGACGCACAACACACCGACGTACGCGAGCGCATCGGCGATGCGGGTGGCGTAATGCCGTGCCTGGCGCTCGAGCTCGGGGGCGATGCGCGCCGGCGCCACGGTCACCGCGAGTATGCCGCCGCGATGTTCGTTTTCAGCGATCGGAAACGTGGCGCTGTCGCCGTCGGCGCCGCGCGCGACGATGCACGAAATCTCCTGCCGCACCTGCAACGCCTTTTCCAGCACGCAGGTCACACCGCGCATGCGGCTCCAAGCCTCGCGCGCGGACTCCGCGCTTGCAACCCGCGCCTGGCCTTTGCCGTCATAGCCGAGCCGCGCGGTCTTCAGGATGCCCGGGAACAATTTTGGATCGACGCTGCGAAAGTCATCGACGCGCGTGATCACCGCGTGCGGCGCTACCGGAATGTGCTGGGAAGCGATGAAGCGTTTCTCCAACGAGCGATCCTGCGCGACCGCAACCGCCTCTGGTGCGGGTGCCACGCGAACCCGTTGCGCCAGGCGCGACAAAGCGGCCGACGGAACGTTCTCGAACTCGGTGGTAACCGCGCGACAGCGGGCGGCGAGCCGATCGAGCGCGCTGGCATCGTCATAGGCGCCGACGATCTGCTCATCCGCCGCCTGGCCGGCCGGTGAATCCGGTGTCGGCTCGAGCACGCAAACGCGGTAACCAAGCGCCTGCGCGGCGTGCGTGAACATGCGGCCCAGCTGGCCACCGCCCATCAGCCCGAGCCATTCACCGGGATCGATGCCGTTCACCACGGTTTGTCTTCCCGCCAGTGCCAGCGGGTCACAGCGGCAACGACATATTGCGCGCCTTTTCGGTCTGCGTAGCGCGGAACTGGGCGAGTTTCATTGCGAGGTCGGCGTCTTCGATGGCCAGCATTGCGACCACGAACAGTCCGGCGTTGGCGGCGCCGGCCTCGCCGATTGCAAACGTGGCGACCGGCACGCCCTTGGGCATCTGCACGATCGAGAGCAACGAATCCTCGCCGCGCAGGTACTTCGACGGCACCGGCACGCCGAGCACCGGAATCACGGTTTTCGACGCAAGCATTCCCGGCAGATGCGCCGCGCCACCGGCGCCGGCGATGATGGCGCGCAGCCCACGCTCACGCGCAGCATCCGCGTACGCAAACATCTCATCGGGCATGCGATGCGCGGAAAGCACCTTTGCTTCGAACGAAACGCCGAATTCCTTCAGCACCTCGCAAGCGTGGCGCATCGTGTCCCAATCGGAATTGGACCCCATCACGACGCCGACTTTCGGCGGGGACTGCGCAGTGCGTGCGTTCATTCGGTCGCGCAGCCGGGGCGCAAGGAAACGAGGCGCGAATTCTACCGGCGCATGCTCCTTGCGCGAGAATCGAATAAACCACAAAGGGCGTGCACCGCATGGCCCGAACTGCAGGGAGCAGACCATGTCCACCCGATTGCCGGGGCTCCTGGCGCTGATCGCCGTTCTCGCGGCCACCACCAGCGTCACCGCCCAACAACCGCGCGAGGCCGACGCGGCGACTGTGGCCGCGCAGCAGGCCGTGCTGAAAAGCCTGCCTTTTGCTGATCGTGCCGACTTCGAGGACGCGCGCGCCGGCTTTATCGCAACGCTGCCCGACGCGCACATCGAAAGCGGCGGTCCGCGACCGGCGTGGAGCATGAAACCGTACGCATTCCTGGAGGCACGCGAGGCGCCGGCTACGGTGAATCCTAGCCTGTGGCGGCAAGCGCAACTGAACACGATCCACGGCTTGTTCAAGGTCACAGACGGCATCTACCAGGTACGCGGCTTCGACATCGCAAACATGACGCTGGTCGAAGGGGCGACCGGCGTCATCGATCCGTTGCTCACCACCGAAGCTGCGCGCGCAGCGCTGGAGCTCTATTACCGGCACCGCCCGCGCAAGCCGGTCACGGTCGTCATCTACAGCCACAGCCATGCCGACCACTTCGGCGGCGTGAAGGGCGTGACCAGCGAGGCAGACGTCGCCGCGGGGCGCACGAAGATCCTGGCGCCGCAGGGATTCTCGGAACACGCGGTGGCCGAAAACATCATCGCCGGCAACGCGATGAGCCGACGCGCGCAGTTCCAGTTCGGATCGCTGCTCGCACCGGGCCCGCGTGGCCAGGTCGATGCCGGCCTCGGCAAAAACGTTTCACGCGGCACGTTCTCGCTCATCGCCCCCACCGACTCGATCACGCAGACGATGGAAACGCGCTCGATCGACGGCGTGGAAATCGTGTTCCAGCTCACGCCGGGCACCGAGGCGCCGGCGGAGATGAACATGTACTTCCCGCACCAGCGCGTGCTCGACATGGCGGAGAACACGACGCACACGCTGCACAACCTCTACACGATCCGCGGCGCCGAAGTGCGCGATGGCCGCCTGTGGTCGCGCTACATCAGCGATGCGCTGGACGCGTTCGGCGCCAGGAGCGACGTGCTGATCGCGCAGCATCACTGGCCCACGCGCGGTACGGAGCGGGTGCAGGCGTACCTCAAGCGACAACGCGACCTCTACAAGTTCGTGCACGATCAGTCGGTGCGCCTGCTCAACCAGGGCTATACGCCGAACGAGATCGCCGAAACGCTGCGTTTGCCGTCGACGCTGGCGAACGACTGGTCGGCGCGTGACTACTACGGCACGCTCAGCCACAACAGCAAGGCCGTGTACCAGAAGTATCTCGGGTGGTATGACGCCAACCCGGCGCACCTGAACGAATTGCCGCCGGTCGAGGCAGCGCGCAAGTACGTCGAATACATGGGTGGCGCACAAGCAGTGCTCGAACGCGCGCGCGAAGACTTCAAGCGCGGCAATTACCGTTGGGTCGCCTCGGTCGTCACCCATGTCGTCTACGCCGATCCGGCCAATCGCGAGGCGCGCGCGCTCGCGGCCGACGCCTTCGAGCAGCTCGGATACCAGGCGGAAGCCGGGACGTGGCGCAACGCGTATCTGTACGGCGCGCAGGAGCTTCGCCAGGGCGTCACCAAACTGCCGGCGGTGACGACGCTCACCCCCGATGCGCTCAAGGCGGTTCCGCTCGATCTCTATTTCGATTTTCTCGGCGTGCGCCTGAACGGCACGCGCGCGGACGGCAAGCGTTTCGTGTTGAACTGGAATTTCACTGATACGCGCCAGCGTTACGTGCTCAACCTGGAAAATGCAGCGCTCACGTACACCGTCGACCGGCAGGCGGCGGATGCCGATGCCAGCCTGACGCTCACCCGCGACGTGCTTGCCGCGATTACGTTGCGCCAGACAACCTTTCCGGAAGCGGTGAAAACCGGCGCGATCCAGCTCAAGGGCAGCCCGGACAGACTGGTCGAGTTCCTCGGCCTGTTCGACAACTTCGAACCGATGTTCGAAGTGGTCGAGCCGAGGCCTGCGCGCTAGGTGTGACCTAACGCGCCGTTACCCAACCACGGCGTCAACGCGAGCACGATCGTGCACGCCGATGCGAGCGCGCCAAGCGCCGCGAATGCGAGTTGCTGTCTGACCGGTAAGCGTTGCATGTCGGTTCTCCCAGGTGCGGCGTTTGGCATGTAGTCAGTCTCGAGCGCGCAAATTGCAGCGGCGTGTCGAGGTTGCACTCAGGAGGGTCGCGCCAGCCGCACCGTCGCTGGTGCGGCTGGAATTCGAAGTTCGCGACCAACCCACTCGATCACCTGGCCATCGAGCGTTGCCTTCGGCAGCGGACCTGCGCCGGGCCAAACCAGCCGCAGGCCGCCGTTCAGGCGCGCAAGCCCGGACCCGACCTCGAGCGTCCAGCCGGATTGGCTGGCCGAGAGCCGATAACTCAGCGGCCCGTAGGGCGTCGACAAACCTTGCACCTCGACGCCCTCGCCTTCCAGCCACTCCAGTGGCACACCCGCGGCGAGCACCAGCGCCTGGTCCTGCTCGCGTTCGTAGGCGAACAGATCCAGCACCGCGCGGATGTAGTCCGAGGCCACCCACGCGTGCGGCATGTCCCCGAGGAACTGCGTTTCGCGTGCGTGGGCGCGCACCACTTCGGCCCATTGATTCCATCCGCGCGGGCGCTGGTCATCGAAAAAAAATCGCAACAGCGCGTGGGCGCGCTCGCTTTGGCCCAAACGAACGAACGCGCCGACGTTGCGCAGTTCGTAAGGCGTGTAGTCCTTCCAGCCGCGGTTGCTTTGCGCGCGACGCTCGGCCTCGCGCCAGTAGCGTCCGAAAGTGGCGGCAACCCGCGCCGGGGGCAGCACGTCCTGCGCCTGCGCCGGATTGAACGCGATCGTGGTTGACGTAGGATCGAAATCGCCGCGGTCAGCTGCGCCCGGTATGAAATCGATCGCGTGCAGCGCGCCCGCCGCTTCGATCGAAGCGGCGAACTCGCGCGCGAACTCGTCGCGCCAGTTCGTCCACTGCGTTGCCTCGCCGTCGTGGCCGAGGGCGCGCGCAATCAGCACCGCGTCCTTGTAGCCGCGCAAAGCCCAGAAATCGTCCCAATACGAACACGCAGGCTTGTCGGAGTAACCCTCGTGACTGATCGATGGCGGCATCAGACCGAAACAAACGGCGCCCGCGCCGGCACGTTTCTCGGCGCCGCGTTGGCTCTGCCGCAATTGCTCCATGTAGGCCGTGACGCGCGCCACGTTGCGCCAGTGGCGGGCGAGCCACGCCACGTCTGCCGTGTGCCGCCAGACTTCGGCCACCGCATAGAGGTACTCCCCTTGACTGTCATTCTCAGCCACCGGATCCGAGCCGCGGGCGTCGACGCAGCACGGCACCTTGCCCGAAGCAAAGATGTAGCCGGCGTACCAGTCGACGAACTCGCGCGCCGCGGCGTTTTCCCCCAGCGCCAGCAGCGCGGCGACCATCATTGCGCCGTCGCGCACCCACGTGCGAGCGTACGAGCGTGTGCCGGGACGCAGCGCCGGTCCGTCGCGCGACATCAGGATGTAGGCCAGGCTCGTGCGCAAGGTATCCGCGATCGGCTGTGCCGTGGCCGGCAGGCGCAGGATGGTGTGGTTCAAGCGCTCCCGCCAGTGGCCCGCGGCTACTTCGAAGCGCGCATCCAGATCTTCCTGGGTCAAGGACGAGGGTGTGGCCGGGGAGCCGAGCGGCGCAATCCAACCCACCGTTCGCACCGCATGCGGCGCAAGCACGATGCGAAAACCAAGCGCGGCCGACGCCATGCCTTGGGCGTCAACAAGCGCGCCACGCAACGGTGCGCCTTCGAGCGTATCCAGATCGACGCCCGCCTCCAGCGGCGCCGCGCTCACATGCTGCGGATGCTGCGTAGCGCGCAGCGCAACGCGATCACCGATCTGCAAGACATCACCCGCCCAGCGCACCTTGGGGATCGCGCTCGCACCCCCTGGCGTAGAGAGGAATTGCTGCGGCGGATTGACCTGCCAGGGTCGCACCGCGAGCGAAAGGGTGAGTTGCAACTCGCGATCGGACAGGTTGCGCACTGTGTAGCGCGCCAGCACATCCGGCATCGCACGCGACCCGTCCGCGCCGGCCTCGATGTCGAGCGCGAACGCCGCGTGGCGCCAGCGCACACTGGGCAACGGCAGATAACCATCGCGCAGCGTGTGTTCGATTTGCACGTCGGCCCAAGTTACGCGTTTGCCGTCGGCCAGTCGCACACTCGGCTCGACGCTGATACCGCCGCGACCCACTTCGATCGCTCCGTCCTCGCTCATCAGCGCCGAACGTGCTCCGCCGCCGTCGACTCCGACCAGCGTCCAATAGTTCTGCTCTCCGAGAAACGCACGCGGCATTTGCCCGCGCGGCGCATCGGCGGCGAGCGTCGCAAGCACGGCGTTCAAGGTCGGCCACTGCGTGTGATCGGGCAGTTCCATCTCGGTGAGCGCGTAGCCGGCTCCCGTGCCACGCAAAAGCTTCAGGCGCAGATATCGCGCTTCGGACTCGGGCAGGAACAACGCGTCGAGGTCGCCGCCACCGCCACGTACACGACGCAGCGTGGTCCAACGGCGGCCGTCGTCGGAGACCTCGACGTCGTAGTCGGTCGCGCGCAGGTCGCGCAGCCAGTGCAGTTTCACGCCGTTGAACTCGCGGGCGGTGCCGAAATCGACCTGCAGGGTTTGCACGCCACGCGGCGCTCGCCAGGCGGTGTCAATACGCCCGTCGAGTGCGCGGACTGCCACGTCGGCGCCAAGCGACGCGCTTGCGGTGACACGCACGGGCACCGGCGTCGCCGCGGCTGCGCGCTCCTCCAGCTCGAGCCGCTGCAGGCAGAACGAACCACGGCCGCCGGAGCCCGCCGCGATCACGAACTCGATCGCATGCACGTGGCGCAGTTCGCGATCCTGGGTTGGTCCCCACGCGAAGCTGATGTGGCGGCGCTTGAAGCGCAGGTTGGTCGCCTGCGCCGGAAAGACAAAACCGGGCCGCGTTGCCCACCAGACGTTCTCGCCGCTGGCATCCAGCAACTTGAACTGCAGATCGTTGGCCGCCCCGCTGCCCTTTACCCGCACGCGCAACGTGTAGTCCTGCCGCAGTTCGAGCGCCAAGTCGCGCCGCAGTACCGCGTAACCGGAGACACCGCCGAAATCGAAGTCCATGCACAGGCTGCCGTCGCGCTCGCGGCGCATGCGCGCCGTAACGTCGTCGGATGCGCCGACGCTCCATGCTGAAACATCACTGAGGTCATCGAGAAGGCGCGCTGGTGGAGCGGCGCCCGCCGTCGCCTCGGTGGAAGAAAGGAGCGCCGCGAGAAATGGCGCCAGGGTGAACACGACGCCGTGGCGCCAGTTCATCCCTTGACACTTCCCATCAACAGACCCTGCATGTAATAGCGCTGCAGAACGAGGAACAGCGCCAGCACCGGCAGCACGGTGACCACCGAGCCCGCCATCATCAACTCGGTGTCCTGCACGTGTTCACGCGACAGGCCCGCGAGCGCGACCGGCAGCGTCTGCAACTCGCGATCGGTGAGAACGATCAGCGGCCACATGAAATCGTTCCATGCGCCGAGAAACGTGAGCACCGCAAGCGTTACGACGATCGGCGTGAGCAGCGGCAGGACGATCGTCGTGAAGATGCGCAGCTCGCCCGCCCCGTCGATGCGCGCCGCCTCGAGCAGTTCCTCCGGAATCGAAAGTGCGTATTGGCGCACCAGGAAGATGCCGAACACACTCGCAAGCCAGGGCACCAGCGCGCCTGCGTACGTGTTGACGAGCCCGAGCTGCTTGAGCATCAAAAAAAGCGGCATCATCGCCACCTGGCCGGGAATGACCAACGCGCCCAGCAGCGTTCGGAAGGTCGCGTCGCGCCCGGCGAAATGCAGCTTTGCGAATGCGTAACCGGCACCGAGGTTGAACACCAGCGACAGCACGGTTGCGCAGGCGGCGATGAGCGCGCTGTTGGCGATCTGCCGTCCGATGCCGGCCGTGGCGAAGAGTTCCCGATAGTTGGCAAGCGTGGCGGAGTGCGGCAGCAGCGGCGGCGGGAACACGTTCGTCTCGCCCGGTGCCATCAGTGATGCGGCGACCATCCATGCCAGCGGAAACAGCGTCAGTGCGGCGAGTGTCGCGAGCGCGACGTTGACGGCAACGCTGCGCAGCTTCACCGTGCCTCCGTGTAGCGCGCGACCCGCAGCTGCAACAGTGTGACGGTGAACATGATCGCAAAGAGCACGAACGCAACCGCAGACGCCGAACCCAGGCTCCACCACTTGAAGCCCTCCTCATACATGAAGTAGAGGACCGTAAGGGTTCTTTGCGCCGGGCCACCTTGCGTCATCACGTAGGGCTCGGCAAAAAGCTGGAAATGTCCTGCCATCGTCAGGACGCTGACCAGCAGCAGCACCGGCGCCAGCGCGGGCAGCGTGATGTCACGCAACTGGCGCCACGCCGACGCGCCGTCGATGCGTGCCGCCTCGTAAAGCTCGGTCGGAACAGCCTGCAGCGCGGCGAGCAGGATGATCATGTTGTAGCCGAAGTTCTTCCACACCGACAAGAGGATGATCGCGGGCATTGCCCAGTGCGGATCGCCCAGCCAGTCGATCGGATCGATGCCGAACGCGGCGAGCATGTAGTTGAGCCATCCGTAGCGTGGGTGCAGCAGGTAGCGCCAGACGATCGCGACCGCCACCAGGGTGGTGACCACCGGCGCAAACAATGCGGTGCGATAGAAGGCCTTGAGGCGCGCGAGCGGCGAATGCAGCAACAGGGCGGCCCCGAGCGACGCCACGATCGACAACGGCACGCCGAGAACGACGAAATACAGGGTGTTCAGGAGCGCCTGCCAGAAGAGCGGCGTATGCAACAGGCGCCCGTAGTTGTCGAAGCCGACGAAACGCAGGTTTGCGAGATCGGCCAGCGCGTAGATGTCGAAGTCGGTGAAGCTCATCGCCAGCGCGGTTGCCACCGGGACAACAAAAAAGACCGCCATCGCAATGAGCGCGGGCGCCACGAAGATCCAGCCGGCGTACGACCTCTTCATCCGGTTTTCACCTTCCCGCCCGGCGGTCCAGTATCCAGCGGCGTTTCTCGAGGATGCGATCGGCGCGTGCGTCCAGTTCGGCCGGGGCGCTTTCGGCGGCGACATCGCCGTGCACCACACGTTCGACCATCACCCGCATTTCATTCGCAATACGTTCCCATTCGGGGACTTTCGGAGCCGGGCGCACTCGCTCCAGTTGATCGAAGAAAGCACGGGCATACGGATCGCGCTTGAGAGCCGGATCGTCCCAGGTCGTGCGGCGCGGCGGCAGGTTCCCAGTGAGCGCGTGAAAGCGCCGCTGCACGGCCGGCTGGGCCAGGTATTCGACGACGCGCCACGCGGCATCCTTGTTGCGCGACCGGCGAAAGACCACCAGGCTGGAGCCGCCCGCGATCGATGCACCAGGCCCGCGCGGTCCCGGCAGCGGAGCGGTCATCCATGCTGATTGCAAGGCGGCCGGCAGGCGCCGCTTGAACTCGCCGATGTTCCAGGGCCCGGAGATGTAGAAGCTGAAATAACCACGGCCGAATTCGTTCCACACGTTGGCAATCTGGTTGTTGCTCGCCGCCGGTGCGAACCCGCGCTCGAACATCGAGAGATAGAAACGCAGGGCGCGACGGAAGCCCTCCGAGCGGAAGTTGCCCCAACGATCGCCGTCGCGCAGCAACGGCTCATCCTGCTGCAGTGAGAGCGCCACCAGCGGCTCGAACTCGTTCAGCGGCAGCAGGATCGCGTAGCGGTCGCGCCCGACGGTCTCCTTGAGCGCTTCGAGCATGCGCTGCCATTCGTCCCAGCTCCTTGGCGGCGCGGCGTAACCAGCCTGCGCCAGCAGATCGGGACGGTAAAAAAGGAGCCGCGTGTCGATGTACCACGGCACGCCGTAAAGATCGCCCGCGGCGGTATTCGTATCCCAGATCCCGGCGAAGTAGTCGCCCGCGTCGATTGACGAACCGCGCACGCGTGCGCCGAGCGGCTCGAGCGCGCCGAGTGCAACGAGTTCCGGCAGCCAGGTATTGCCCAGCTGGCATAAGTCCGGTGTCGTATCGCCCGCGAATGCGGTCAGAAGCTTTTCGTGCGCGGCCGACCACGGCAGTTGCTCGACACGCACGCGGATGCCGGCGTTGCGCTCCAGTTCCCGCAGCAGTTCGCCGACCACCTCGCCTTCGCGCCCCATGGCCCAGAAGCGCACCGTGGCGTCGCGCTCGCGCGCGCAGCCTGCCGTCAGTGCAGGCGCGGCCGCCCCGACTGCTGCGCGCAGCAGCGCGCGCCGTTTTCGGTCGGCCGATGGCTCACGGATGCGGCAGGCCATGGCCGGAGTTTAGAAGGTGTGGTCCTTCTACGTTTTCCGGCCGCCAGCGCCGCAGTTGGAATGAACCTCCGCAGGGAGGTCCGCAGGCACGACTTGCAGACTCAGGCGAGCCAGCCGCCCGTGAATCCGGCGCGCGCAAGGCCACGCCGCAGATGCGGACTACGGCGCATGGCGCGCCAGACCGACTCGCCGCGGAAGTTGCCCAACATCGCCAGCATCGGACCCTGGTCGATGCCGAGATAGTTGCTGTCAACCCAGCCCCAGCCGGCAATACGCTGGCCGTTGCTGAGCGGCACGTCTTCGTAGTCGAAGCTCAGGTTGAACGAGTCGAAGAATCCGTATTGCGAGTAGATGCGCGAGCCGAAACGCGCCAGCATCACCTGCAGCGTCGAGGTGACGATTTCCGGCGCAAACGGCAAGGACGAAGCAACCGCATAGGGAGCGATGGTGCCGTCGTCATAGGCCTGCACGCCGCCCGCACCCCGGCCCGCGTAACTGCGGAACCGCCGCGCCTCGCCGCCGTAGGGCCGGATGATGTCAGCGGGGCCCTGCGACGCACTGATGCCCCACACGTCGGCGCCGTAACCGTTCCAGCCCATGGGGTTGGCGCTCGCGTAGGCACGCTGGGCAAGCGTGGCGCGACGCGAGTTCTCGAAGTAGTCGATGCCGCGCAGGCCGAGATAGGCGTCGGTAATGCCGCGCAGATCGACCCAGCAGTGCGTGAACTGGTGACCGAACAGCGATGCGAACTGCAGGTGTTGCTGGCCGTGGACCGTGCCCCAGCACCGGTCGTACGTGCTGGTCCACGCGCTCCACGCATCGGGTTCGACTGCACGGGTGGGCGAGCCCAGCGCGAGCAGGTACAGGATCATCGCCTCGTTGTACCCCTTCCAGTCGTATTCGATAAAGCCGTAGTCGGGATACCAGCCATGACAGATCGACGGCGGGCGGGGCTGCATCCAGCGCCAGTCCACGCGCGCATAAAGTTCTTCAGCGAGCGCGCGAATCTCGCTCTCGCCGGCGTCCGCGCCTTCGAACCAGCTCTGGCAATAGAGCACACCGGCGAGCAGCAGCGCGGTGTCGACTGAAGACAGTTCGACGTTCTCGTCCGCGCGCGTGCCGGTCGTCATGTCGAGGAAGTGATAGAAGAAGCCGCGATACCCCGCGCGCCCCATCTGCTCCGGCCCTTGCGGCGCGTTACGCAAGAAACGTAGCGTTGTCAGGACCCGATCGCGTGCCTGCTCGCGAGTGATCCAACCATGCTCGACACCGATCGGATATGCGGTCAACGCAAATCCAAGTGCCGCGATGCTGCAAACGGATTTTGTCGGCCACGAATCTGGTGCCAGCCCGTTTACCGGGTTGGCGGTTTCCCAGAAAAAGCGAAAGGTGCGCTGGGAAAGATCTTCCAGCAGTGCATCAGGTGCAGCGAGGGGCGACGGCGCAGTCAGCACGGATTGGGCTCGCGCCGGTAACCCGACGCCGAGTCCGAACGCGAACGCGGCTCCGCCAAGTAACAGCCGCCGCAATCCCGGGCTGTCTACCGTCGCAGGCGCACGCATTGCGCCTCGGGTCTCGTTGACCCAACTCTTCATTCCGGCCCCTTCGGGTAGTCGACTGCGTTCCGCGTGCGGATGGCTAGTCGACAAAAAACAGGCTCCTTGGCGCGGTCGCTCGCTCACACGAGCCACATGCCGCGCGTTCGGTTTGCGATGAACTTTGCGCGGCGTGGCTTCGGCAACACCATCGCGGATCGCCTGACGCCCGCTCTCCTACGCTGAACCCGCATTCGAGCTTTGAGTTCGCGAAGGTAAACGGTCGCGAGAAACACCGTCAAGATTGTGGTTCTGCGTACGGATGTTCACGCGCTACGCGCATTGGTCGCGCACCGCGCGCTGTCAGCAAGGCGCTCGAGGCCCGCTTGGTGGAACCGGCTCCTTTTGGCGCAATGGTTTGCGCGCGTTCGGCGCTGGCAGAGTGGCCCGACAGGTGGAAAGTCGGAGGGGCGCGCGGGAAAGACGCGGCGTGTAGGTCAATGAATTTTTGCCAAAGGCAGTTCTTTTCCGGTGATCCGGCGCAACGCCTCGCGATACTTCTCTGCAGTCCGCGCGATCACGTCGGCCGGCAGGTCGGGCGGCGGCGGCGTTTTTCTCCAGGGCTGGGTTTCGAGCCAGTCGCGCACGAACTGCTTGTCGAAGCTTGCGGGTGACGTGCCGACCCGATACGAATCGACCGGCCAGAAACGCGACGAGTCGGGTGTCAGCACCTCGTCCATCAGGCGCAGCCGCCCCTCCTGGTCGAAACCAAACTCGAACTTTGTGTCGGCGATGATGATGCCGCGACTGGCTGCGAACCCCGCGGCGGCGACGTATAGCTCGATCGCCACGCGCCGGATCTGCTGTGCGACGTCCAGCCCGACACGCCCGCTCATCTGGTCGAACGTGATGTTCTCGTCGTGCCGGCCAAGCTCGGCCTTGTCCGCCGGCGTGAAGATCGGCTGCGGCAGTTTCGCGGCCATCGCCAGGCCGGGCGGCAACGCTATGCCGCATACCGCGCCGGTCGCCTGGTAGTCCTTCCATCCCGACCCGATCAGGTAACCGCGCACCACCGCTTCGACCGGGATCGGCTTGAGTTTCATCGCCACCACGGCGCGGCCGCGCACCTGATCTGCTTCGTG
>Ga0137409_10002633_pt1 | contig 19161 bp, 12 predicted proteins | sample CZODoug1_16funga_FD_122059 | JGI IMG/M metagenome (GOLD analysis project Ga0137409, IMG submission 122059) | Vadose zone soil fungal communities from Angelo Coast Range Reserve, California, USA - CZODoug1_16fungal (Hybrid Assembly) | ecosystem: Environmental > Terrestrial > Soil > Vadose zone... | reverse complement strand
TACGCCGAGGTGGGCGCCGAGTGCCTGTACGCGCCCGGACTGCGCTCGAAGGACGACTTCCGCCGCGTCGTCGAGGCCGTCGCGCCGCGCCCGGTGAACGCGCTCGTGAACTCCGATTTCGCGACCGTCGAGGAGCTGGCGTCCGTCGGCGTGCGCCGCATCAGCGTGGGTGGGGCGCTGGCGCGCGCGGCGTGGACCGGGTTCCTCGCGGCGGCGCGGGAAATCAGGGAGCAGGGCACATTCACCGCGCTCGGCCGCGCCATCGGCTCGTCTCAGCTCGAGCCGCTCCTCGGTGACCGCGACACCTGACGCGGCGCCTGACGCACCTGGCGCGGCGCGGCCCCTGCCCGGGCGACCCCCGCGCGACCCTCCTCCAACTCCTCGATGGTCTTCGGCCAGTCCTCGCGCAGGAGCCGCGACAACCCGCGATCGGCGAGGAGCCGCCCCTCGGTCTGGCACCGCGGGCAGTAGTTGACCTCGTTCGCGGCGTAAGCGATGCGCTGGATCGCCGTGCCGCACGTCGGGCACGGCTTCCTGAAGCGCCCGTGCACGGCCATCTCGGGCCGGAACGCGGTCACGCCCTCCGGGAAGCCCTCGCCGGTCTCCTCGCGCAGGCGGGCGGTCCACTCGGTGAGCGTGTCGCGCACCGCGGCGTTGAGCCGCCGCGCCTCCGCGTCCGTGAGCTGGCGCGTGAGCCGGAGCGGCGACAGGCCGGCGCGATGCAGGATCTCGTCCGAGTAGGCGTTGCCGATGCCCGAGAAGAGCCGCGGGTCGGTGAGCGCCCGCTTGAGCGTGTGGCTCTCGAGCGCGAGGCGCGCCGCGAACTCGGCGGGCGTCGCGGTGAGCGGCTCGATGCCGCCGGGGTCGAGCGCCGCCAGCCCCGCCTCCCCGCGGACGAGCCACAGGCCGGCGCGCTTCTTCGTGCCGGCTTCGGTGAGCGACAGCGTGCCCGTGGTGAACTCGAATTGCGCGAGCGGTGCGCGCCCGGCACGGGCGGCGGGCGTCGCGGGCCTGGCGCCCTTCGCGGGCCTTGCGGCGGGCCCGGCGTCCGCCCAGTGCAGCCGCCCGGCGATCATGAGGTGGAGGACGAGGAAGAGCCCGCCGTCGAGCTCGAACACGATGCGTTTGCCGAGCCGGCGCACGCCCGTGACGGCACGCCCGAGCGCGGCGTCGAGCGGGGGGTCGGCCGTGCGCAGCAGGTTCGGTCCGCGCACGCGCGCATCCGTGAGCCGCGCGCCGGTGAGGCGCCGCGCGAGGTGCTCGACGTAGAGGGTGATGTCGGGGAGCTCCGGCACGCGCCGAGGCTACCACGACCCGTCGCTCAGCGCCCGCGGCCCCGCAGGCGATGGAATTCGGCCACGAAGCTCCGCGCGTCGTTCTCCGGGAAATCGGCCATGACGTCGCGCGAATCCACGTCGATGTGCTCGAACAGGCGGCCGCCGCTCGCCGTCGTGAACTCGAGGCGCCCGTTCACGTATTCGACGTCGGAGATCGAGCGCAGCGGGCATGCGGCGCTGCGATCGAGGTAGCAGCTCACGGTCGAGAGGACGGCCGACGTGAGCCAGCTGATCGGATTGTCCCCGCAATCCTCCGCCTTGTCGTCCGCCTCACGCAACTGGCGGCGCGCGCGCTTGAGCGCGCGATCCGAGAGCTGCAGGGCGACCACGTCCGGGTTGAGGATCAACTGCGCGTCCCCGTTCTCGGTCGTGATGACGAGGCGTGCGGCGTCGGGGTCCTGGCGCCGGGCCCAGTGGGCGGGCGGTTCGACGCCGGTCGTGTTGAGGCTCACCTGGCCGTCGTTGCGGCCGCCGGCGTGGGCGGTCGCCGCCAGGGCGAGCGAGAGGAACAGGGCGATGGCAGCAATGCGGCGTGTCATGGCGACACCCCCGGGGTCAGGCGAAGGGAGGAACGGGGCTTCAGCGTCCCCTACGCCGCGCCGGACCCCGGGTTGCATTCCCCACCCCGGCCTTTCGCTACGGCCCGCCCCCGATGCGCACCACGCCGTGCATGGTCGTGTGGTAGCTGCAGAAGTACGCCACCGAGTCGTCCCCGCCGACGACCCAGCGCCAGGTGGAGTCCGGCGCGAGGTTTCCGGAGTTCCATGTGCCGTTCCGGGCCGTGACCGTGTGCGGCACGAGATCCTCGTTCCGCCACACGATCGTATCGCCGACCCCGGCCGTGACGATTGCCTCGTCGAACGCGGTCCTCCGAATGGTCACCACGTGGAGCATGGGCGGCCCCGGCGAACGCCGCCCGCGCCGCAGCTGTTCGTCGCCGTCGCGCCGGAGGCGAGCGGGATCACATTCGCCAATACGCTGCCGGAAGACTCCGCGGTCAACATCGTCAATTACCTGTACTACTACAACGGCGGCGGCGTGGCCGCGGGCGACATCGACGGTGACGGACTGGTCGACCTGTATTTCACGTCGAACCTGGGCTCCAACCGCTTGTACCGCAACTTGGGCAACCTCCGGTTCGAGGATATCACGGACCGGGCCGGCGTCGCCGATTCCGTTGGCTGGAAGAGCGGCGTCACGATGGCGGATGTCAACGGCGACGGGCGTCTCGATATCTACGTTTCGGGCGTGAACTATCGCGGCATGAACGGCCGCAACGTCCTCTACATCAACAACGGCGACGGCACGTTCACCGACCGCGCCGACGAGTACGGGCTCGGATTCTCGGGCTACTCCACCCAGGCCGCCTTCTTCGACTATGACGGCGACGGCGACCTCGACATGTACCTGCTGAATAGCTCCACCCTCGCGGAGCGTGCCGCCAGCAAAAGCACGAGCCGCACGGACCGCAGCGCCCGCGCCGGTGACCGGCTCTATCGCAACGATCGCGGACACTTCGTGGACGTCAGCGCGAGCGCCCATATCTACGGCGGCGTCGAAGGGTTTGGCCTGGGCGTAGCGGTGAGCGACGTCAATCTCGATGGTTGTCCCGACATCTACATCGCCAACGATTTTCCCGAGAACGACTTTCTCTATCTCAACAACTGCAACGGGACATTCACGGAATCGATCGCGCAGGCGACGGGACATACGAGCCGGTTCTCCATGGGCGCCGATGCGGCGGACTTCAACAACGACGGCCGTCCCGATATCGCGGTGCTCGACATGCTGCCCGACAGCGAGCGGATCCTCAAGACCGCGGCCACCGCCGAGAGCTATTCGCTGCTCAACCAGAAGCTCGCGGCGGGCTATCACTACCAGTACGCGCGCAACACGCTGCAACTGAACCGCGGCGTCGTGGGAGGCAAGCTCCGCTTCAGCGAGATCGGGCTGCTCGCCGGCATCGCCGCGACCGACTGGAGCTGGGCGCCGCTCTTCGCCGACTTCGACAACGACGGGCGCAAGGATCTGTTCGTCACCACCGGCATCTACCGCCGGCCGAACGATCTCGACTACATCGCGTCGCTCGACAGCATCCCTGCCGGCATCGAGCCGCCCGTTGCGCGACTCATCGCCAAGATGCCGCACGTTCCGCAGCCGAACTACGCGTTCCACAACAACGGCGATTTGACGTTCACCAACGTGGCCCGTGCCTGGGGACTCGACGCAGCGGGATTCTCGAACGGCGCGGCCTACGTGGATCTCGATAATGACGGCGCGCTCGATCTCGTGGTGAACAATCTCAACGCACCGGCCACGATCTACCGCAATCGGGTGCGCGACCTGGACAGTGCCAATCATCACTATCTCACGGTGACACTGCGCGGCTCCGGCGGGAACACCGGCGGGATCGGGGCCAAGGTCATGATTGTCGCTCCCGGCGGGCGGCAGCTCGTGGAAGTGATGCCGACGCGGGGCTTCGAATCATCGGTCGATCCGCGCGCTCACTTTGGACTCGGTGCGACGTCGCGGGTGGACTCGCTGATCGTCATTTGGCCCGACCGGCGCTATCAGACGCTGACGAACGTCGCCGCAAATCAATTCATCACCGTGTCGCAGGCTGATGCGCGCAGCCAACCGCCTCCCCCCCCTCCGATCCGCCCATCCGCCCGTCCACCGTTATTCTCGGACATCACCGATCGGCTGCCAATCAGCTACAAGCACGCCGAGAACACGTTTTTCGACTTCGGTCGCGAGCCGCTGATGCCCCATCTGCTCTCGACCGAGGGCCCTGCCCTCGCGGTCGGCGACGTCAACGGCGATGGCCGGGACGATATCTACGTCGGCGGCGCGAAATGGCAGGCCGGCGCGCTGTTCCTCCAGGACGCGAGTGGACGTTTTCACCCGGTGCCCCAACCCGCCTTTCGCGCCGACAGTCTGGACGAAGACGTGGATGCCGCGCTGTTCGACGCGGATGGCGACGGGGATCTCGATCTCTACGTCGTGAGTGGCGGCAACGAATTCTGGGAGGGCGCGCCGTTGCGGGACCGGCTGTATCTGAACGACGGCCACGGCAATTTCACCCGGTCACCCGATGCGCTTCCCGGCTTCGCGCACAACGGCTCCTGCATCGTGCCGAGCCGCGATTTCCTGTTCGTCGGCAGCCGCGTAGTGGCGCGGCAGTATGGCGTCACCCCGCAGAGCTACTTGCTCGAGAATGACGGGCACGGGCACTTCCGCGACGTCACACGCGAGAAAGCTCCCGGCCTCGACTCGGTCGGGATGGTCAGCCGGGCGACCTGGATCGACTACGACGGCGACGGCAAGCTCGACCTGATCGTCGTCGGCGAATGGATGCCGGTGCGCGTGTTCCACCAGGAGAACGGGCGGTTCGTGGATCGCACGACCGAAGCCGGCTTCGCGAACACCAACGGCTGGTGGACGAGCATTCAGGCGGCGGACCTGAATGGCGACGGCCGTCCCGACCTCGTGCTCGGCAATCTCGGCTTGAACTCATACGTCCGTGCGTCGCGCGCGGAGCCGGCGCAACTCTATGTGGGCGACTTCTTCAATACGGGGACGCTCGCGCAGATCCTCACGTCGTACCGCCACGGTGTCAGCTATCCGTTGGCGGGACGTGACGAGCTCGTGCAAGTGATGCCGTCGTTGGGTAAGGGTTTTCCGACGCATGCGTCGTTCGGCGCGAGCCGTATTCAGAACATCATTCCGGGGAAGGCGCTGAGAAAGGCGCGCGTGCTCGAAGCCGATACGTTCACCAGCGCCGTTGCCCTGAACCGTGGGGACGGAACCTTCGAGCTGCACGCGCTTCCGATCGAGGCGCAGTTCGCTCCGATATACGCCTCTTTGGCCGGCGATTTCGACGGTGACGGAAAGATCGACCTCGTCATTGCCGGCAACTTCTCCGGTGTGACGCCCCTGGAGGGCCGCTACGACGCCAGCTACGGTCTCTTCTTGGACGGCGACGGCCGCGGCGGGTTTAACGCAGTGGATATGGAGCAGAGCGGTCTGGCGATCGACGGACAGGTGCGCCACATGGCTTTTTTGAAGCGGGCCAACGGCGATCGGTTGATTGTGGTGGCGAAGAATAACGATCGGCTGCAGTTGATAGGGTTTATGCAGTGACGCAGCGGGTGAGGGCGCCGGCGCGTTCGCGCGTGCCGCGCCTAGCCCCACCCGCTGCGTCACAACACCGCATACCGATTTACAGCAGATAACCTCTTTTCATTAGGTTCTGCGCCGACGCCGCGTATCCTCCGGAGTCGGGCAGGTACCAGCCGAGCGCGTCGGCGAGACGGTCGTAGATGTTGAAGAGCGCGCACACGTTGATCGCGTCTTCGATAGCGTCATCCGACAGGCCAGCGGCGCGCAAAGGCGCGACGTCGGCGGGCCGTACGTCGTTCGGCCGCAGCGTCAGCTTCTCGAGGAATCCGAGCGTCGAGCGCAGCTTCGCGGCGATGGGCGCGCTGCGCCAATCGTCGAGCACCGCCTTTACGACTTTGTCGTCTTTCAGAGCCAGCGACGCGACCGCGCCGTGGGACTCCGTTCAGAAGACGCACTTGTTCAGGCGAGAGGTGAACGCGGCGAACAGCTCGCGCTCGCCGACGCTCCACTCGGACGGTCCCCGCATCACCGCCTGCGTCCAGGCGCATTGCGGCGCGCCGAAGAACTCGGGCCGGTACATCAGCGTCTTCACGACGTCCGGGACGCGGCGCCCACTGATCAGCCGAATCAGCCCCAGCTTGAGCTTCTGCGGCAGCCGGTGGCGATGCTCGATCGCGTGGACGCGCATCAGTCCGCCTCCTCACCTCGAAGGGCGGCCATGCCGCGGTCCAGCCGGTGCAGCGCGGCGCCGACCGCGGCCGCGACGGTGACCTCGAACAGGCTGTCGTCGGATTGACCGGCTCGCTGCAGGGTCGCCACGTCCGCGTCCGTGACCTTGTAGGCGTGCCGCGCGACCGTGTCCACGTAGTGGGTCAGCGCCGGGGGCAGATTGCCCTTCGCCCCTGGTGTTTCCCGCGCCTGTTCCAGAACGGCGCGGCGTTGCGCTTCGGGAGTTTCCCCGGGGGCGTTCAACACCGCAGCCACGAGCCGCTTTCGGAAATCATCGTAGCGCACGCCGGAATGTACGCATTCTTCTAATCCTTGACACCCTCCGGACCGGGCTGCCATTTCAACTCCCCGATCAAGTTCTTACCGCCACAGCCCTGAGAGGTCGTATGCGCCGTATCCATTATCTGACGTGCGCGCTCCTGGCACTGACCTGGACCGCGCCACTCGTCGCTCAGCAACCCACCGGTTCCATTCGCGGACGCATCACCGACAACACTACACAGCAACCGATCGCAGGCGTGACCATCGCCGTAGGCAGCCGCAGCACGCAGACACGGGAGGATGGTCGCTTCACGATCAGCGGTGTTCCCGCCGGCAGCGATCTGCTGCGGGCCAGAATGATCGGCTACGCACAGATCAATCAGCCGGTCATGGTTGGCGCAGGTGACACGGTCGTGGTGGACCTAGCGCTTGTCGCGCAGGCGATCGGACTTTCGGAAGTGGTCGTGACCGGCTACGGGCAGCAGCGGGCCGGCAACATCACCGGCGCCGTGACCGCCGTGGGCGACTCCCAGTTCAACACCGGCCGAGTCATCAGCCCGCAGCTGCTCATTCAGAGCAAGGTGGCGGGCGTGCAGGTCGTCGACAACAATGACCCCGGCGGCGGCCTCTCCATCAGGATCCGCGGCGCCACCTCGGTGAATGCCAGCAGCGAGCCGCTGTATGTCGTGGACGGAGTGCCCCTCGGCAACGGCGCGGGAGGCGGTCTCTCCGCCGGTCGCGACCCGCTGAACTACCTCAACCCCAATGACATCGAGAGCATCACCGTGCTGCGCGACGCGTCGGCGGCCGCGATCTATGGCTCGAACGCGGCGAACGGCGTCGTGCTCATCACGACCAAGAGCGGCGGCACGCATCAGAAGCCGCAGTTCGAGTACACCACCAGCGCCTCGGCGTCATCCGTCACCCGGCTGCCCTCGCTGATGAACGCGGCGCAGTTTGCCACCGCGCTGAACACGTATGCGCCGGCCCGTGACACGTTGCTGCTCGGCGCCAGCACGGATTGGTTCGGCCTCATCGACCGCACCGCATATGGTCAGGAGCACAACTTTGCGGTGACCAACTCCACGAGCGACATGAGCTACCGCCTGTCGCTTGGGTATCTCAATCAGGACGGGATCATCCAGGCGAGCTCGACGAAGCGCGTTTCGCTCGGGCTTAACTACTCGCAGCAGCTCTTCAACGATCGCTTGAACGTGCACACCAGTGTGCGCGGCTCCCGCGCGGTCGACCAGTTCACCCCGGGCGACGTGCTCGGCAACGCGGCGGCGATGGCGCCGACCCAGCCCGTGTTCGATTCTTCGAGCTCCACCGGCTACTGGGACTGGAAGACCTCGAACGCCGCGCCGAGTAATCCCGTGGCGAGTCTGACCTTGGCGCGCGACCATGGCACGACGTGGCGCAGCGTCGGCAACATACAGGCGGTGTATCGCGCGCCCTTCATCGAAGGGCTGACGGCCAACGTGAATCTAGGATATGACCTGGCGCGCGCCGATCGCACGACGTTCTATCCGAACAACCTCGCGGCCCAGGTACGGCAGGGACAGGGCCTGCTGTTCCTCGCCAACAACAGCCAGACGAACGAGGTGCTCGAGAGCTATCTGGGCTACTCGCCCTCCCGCAGCCATGGACCGGGACGACTCGACGTGGTCGGAGGATACTCTTACGAGGAGTCCCACGCGGAATACCCGTCACTCAGGGAGACGAGCCTCACGACGAACGTGCTCGGCGACAACGGCATTCCCGTGGCCGGCAACGTTCAGAACCGTCGCGACATCGTCGACTACAAGCTCATCTCGTTCTTCGGCAGGATGAACTACAACATCAACGACCGCTACCTGGCGGCGCTCAGCGTCCGGCGCGATGGCTCGTCCCGGTTTGGACCGGGCAATCAGTGGGGCACGTTCCCGTCGGCCGCGCTCGCCTGGCGCATTTCCCAGGAATCGTTCCTGCAGGGCGTCGGCGGCTTGTCGGATCTGAAGCTGCGCGCGTCCTGGGCCAAAACAGGCAACCAGGCCTTCCAGGACTACCTGCAGTATCCGACGTACACGTACAGCGACGGGCAGACGCAGGTCCAGTTCGGCAACGTCTACACCACCACGATTCGTCCCAGCGCGGTCGACCCGAACATCCATTGGGAGAAGACGACGGCGTACAACGTGGGCGCCGACTTCGGCTTCAGTAATCAGCGTATCAGCGGCACGATCGACTGGTACACCAAGAACACCAGCGACCTGATCTTCTACGTGCCCATTCCCGCTGGTACCAACCTCGGGAACTACGTCACCACCAACATCGGCAGCATGCGGAACCGGGGTCTCGAGCTCAGCGTGAATGCGGAGATCCTGAGACCCAGCGCGACCGGACTGCGCTGGACCGCCTCGGTGACCGCGGCCCACAACCGCAACGAGCTGCTCACGATCAATCCGAGCCGCAGCGTGTCGAAGATCCTGACTGGCGGCATCTCCGGCGGCGTGGGCAACAATGTCGAGGTGCTGGAGCCAGGCGTACCGGTGAACTCGTTCTTCGTGTACCAGCAACGCTATGACGCGAGCGGGAAGCCGATCTACGACACCGGCACGCCGACCAACATGTATGTCGACCAGAACGGCGACGGCATCATCAACGACTCCGACCGCCGCCCCTTCCACGATCCGACGCCGAAATGGATCCTCGGCCAGTCGTCGTACTTCAACTACAAGCGCTTCGACGTCAGCCTGACCCTGCGGGCCTACCTCGGCAACTGGGTCTACAACAACGTGGCGTCAAGCCTCGGGGCCTACCAGAACCTCACGGGCTCATCCATGCCGGCGAACCTGCACACGTCGGTGCTGACAACGGGCTTCGTCGTGCCGCAGTACTACTCCGACTATTTCGTAGAGGACGCCTCGTTCCTCCGCATGGACAACATCACGGTGGGCTACGCCGGCACGTACCGCGGGCAGCAGTTCCACCTGTTCGGCACGATCCAGAATGCCTTCACCATCACCGGCTACAGCGGCGTCGATCCCACGTCGGGTCTGAACGGAATCGACAACAACATCTATCCTCGCGCCCGGACCATCAGCACCGGGCTCGACATCCGGTTTTAGGGGGGACGGAGTCATGAATCGCACGTTCACGTCATTCAACGTTACCGCCGCCCTCCTGTGCTTCGCCGCAATCGGCTGCACGGATCCGACGGTAGCACCCAAGAGCAGTGTCAGCAGTGCCAACGTGTTCAACGATCCGAATTCGTATCGCGCGTTCCTCGCCAAGATCTACGGCGGTCTCATCGTCACCGGACAACGCGGTCCTGATGGGAACCCCGACATCGCCGGGATCGACGAAGGGTTCGGCGAGTACCTGCGGCTGTACTGGTACCTGCAGGAGATGCCGACCGACGAGGCGGTGATCGGCTGGAACGATCCCGGTCTGCCGGACCTGAACACGGGACTCTGGGGCGCGGATAACAGCATGGTCAACGCGATGTACTACCGGGTGTTCTATCAGGTCATGCTGGTGAACGAGTTCCTGCGCCAAAGCACCGACGCCAAGCTCGACTCGCGTGGCCAGAACGACCCGACGCTTCGGACCAACGTGCATTTCTATCGTGCCGAGGCGCGGTTCCTCCGGGCCTTGAGCTACTGGCACGGCATCGACCTCTTCGCAAACATCCCGCTCGTGACGGAAGACGACCCGCTCGGCGCTACGCCCCCGAAACAGGCGACGCGGGCCGACATCTACGCCTACGTCGTGAGCGAGCTGAATGACATCACCGGCAATCTGCCGCCGAAAGGTCCGTCCACCTACGGCCGCGCGACGCCGGAGGCGGCCCACATGCTGTTAGCGAAGGTGTATCTGAACGCCGGCGTCTACACCGGCACGCCGAACTACTCCGGTGCGCTCACCGAAGCGCAAGCGGTGATCAGCGCGGGATACAGCCTCGCGACCAACTTTAGAAGCAACTTCACGGCCGATAACAACACATCGCCCGAGCTGATTTTCGTCGCCACGCAGGACGGCATCAACACGCAGACGTGGGGCGGCATGACGTTCCTGATCCATGCGGGCTGTGGCGGGAGCATGGCGGCGGGCAGTTACGGCATCGACTACTGCTGGGGCGGCTATCGCATGAAACAGCAGACCTACCGCCGCTTCGCCGCGGGTGACGGTCGCGCCGCGTTCTTCTACACGACCGGTCAGACCGACTCTGTGAGCGATCGGGGAGATTTCACGAAGGGGATCGCCGCACCAAAGTTCACGAACCTCAGGGCGAACGGCGACACGGCGCAGCGAAAGGGGATGGTCGACACCGACTTCCCGATCTTCCGGCTCGCCGACGCGTATTTGATCTACGTGGAAGCCAACATCCGCGGCGGCGGCGGCAGCGCCGCGACCGCGCTGGGCTACCTGAACGCGATTCGGCAGCGTGCCTACGGAAGCACCAGCGCCAATTTCGCCGCCCTGCCTCCCGTCGACACCCTCTTGGCCGAGCGTGGGCGGGAGCTGATGTTCGAAGCCGGTCGGCGTACCGACCTGGTGCGGTTCGGCTTGTTCTCGACCGCCACGTACGTCTGGGCGTGGAAGAACAATGTCCCCGGTGGCGCAGCCTTGGCCGCAGGCCGCGATCTCTACCCGCTGCCGGCGAACGAGTTGATCGCGAACCCGAACCTGCAGCAGAATCCGGGCTACTGAGCGCGAAGAACCTCTGGCTGATTGTCGCCCTGGTGGGAGCGGGCTGTAAGGACCCGCTCCCACCCTTGGGGGGCCGGCCGACGCTGCCGCAGACCTACCGGCCCAGCGGTCACATGGCCGCGGGCGACGTGTTCGTGCACCTGTTCGAGTGGAAATGGACCGATATCGCCGCCGAGTGCGAGAACGTCCTCGGTCCCGCCGGCTTCAAGGCGGTCCAGGTGTCGCCGCCCGAGGAGCACTCGATCGTTCCCAGTCACGACTGGAGCGAGCGCTACCAGCCGGTCAGCTACAGCGTCGACCGGAGCCGCTCGGGAACGGGAGCCGAATTCGCCAACATGGTGACCCGTTGTCACAGCGCGGGCGTCGACATCATCGTCGACGCCGTCATCAACCACATGACGAACTATCCGAGTCCCGGCGTGGGCTCTAACGGCACCGCCTACTCGAAGTACAGCTATCCCGGGCTGTACACTGCCGGCGACTTCCACACGCCCTGCGCGCTGAACGATTACCAGAGCGCCGCCAACGTGCAGGACTGCGAGCTGCTCTCGCTCCCCGATTTGAACACCGGACTTCCCGGCGTGCGGGGAAAGATCGCCGGCTACTTGGTCGCGCTCGCGCGCCTCGGCGTGGCGGGGTTCCGCATCGACGCCGCCAAGCACATCCAGCAGGTAGAGCTGGACAAGATCCTCGCGATCGTGGACTCGACGAACACCGCCGAGGGGCGGGCGCTTCCCTACTGGTTCCTCGAGGTCATCGGCGGGGCGGGCGAAGCGTTGTCGCCGTACCACTACTTCGGCGAGGCGTATGCGTCGGGCGGCGCCGCCGACGTCACGGAATTCACGTTCGTCGGCGTCGGCGACAAATTCCGCGGCATCGGCGGGCAGCACATCTCGCAGCTCAATCCCAATGGCACGCCCGGAAACCAGTTCTCCGAGGCTGCATGGGGCATCATGCCCTCCGACAAGGCCGTGGTGTTTCTGCAGAATCACGACACCCAGCACCAATGCGGGCTCAGCTATCGGGACGGCAACGTATTCCGCATCGCCAATGTGTGGATGCTGGCGCAGCCGTACGGCTATCCGTCGATCCTCTCGAGCTACGCCTTCGACTGCCCGGCGGGGAATGCGATGGGCCCTCCCTCGGACGTCGACGGCTGGACCACCGCGGTGACGTGCGCATCGAGCCTCGAGACCGCCACGATCGGCCAGTGGGTGTGCGAGCACCGCGACCCGTCGATCCGCAACATGGTCGCCTTCCGCACGGTCGTGGCCGGAAACGACCTGAACCACTGGTGGGACGACGGCGCCAACGCGATCGCGTTCACGCGCGGCGACAAGGGCTTCGTCGCCATCAATGGAGCGGCAGGGGTCCTCTCGGTGACCGTGACTACCGGCATGGCGCCGGGCAACTACACCAACGTCATCGCCGGCGACACCGTCGTCGTGGACTCGATCGGCAGGGTCCAGGTCACCCTGGCCGCCAAGACCGCCCTCGCGATCGACACGGCGACTCGGCTCCCCTGATGCTCCTCACGCTCTTGCAGGTCACCCTGCACCTCGCGGCGCCCGCGAACACTCCGGCCGCGGCGTCGGTCTTCGTGGCAGGCTCGTTCAATCAATGGAATCCCGCCGCGCCTGAATACCAGCTGGCGGCCGAGACTCCCGGACACTACGCGATCACCCTACCGGCCTCAGTGCGTGGGGTAATCGAGTTCAAGTTCACTCTTGGGTCGTGGGACCTGGTGGAGGCGGACAGCGGCGGCGCCGATGTCCCGAACCGCAGCTTCACGGTGCCGGCGAGCGGCGTCGCGTCGTACGACGGCGCGGTGCCTCGCTGGCGTGATGGCACGCCGCGACCGACGCGACCTGCCAGCGCCACGGCGTCCGTCTCGATTGTGAGCGACAGCTTTGCGATCCCGCAGCTCGGGCGCGCGCGGCGCGTGTGGATCTATCTCCCCCCGGGCTACGCGACATCGACGCGGCGTTACCCTGTGCTCTACATGCACGACGGGCAGAATGTGTTCGACGCCCGGACGAGCTTCGCGGGCGAATGGGGCGTCGATGAGACGCTCGACAGTCTCCACGCCCTCGGGGGGGGCGCAACCGAGGCGATCGTCGTCGCCGTCGACAACGGCGGGCAAAAACGCTTTGACGAATACTCGCCCTGGATCAATGTGCGGTACGGCGGCGGCCAGGGCGACGCATATGTCGATTTCCTTGCGCAGACGCTCAAGCCGTACGTCGATCGGCACTACCGGACCCTGCCCGACCGCCAGCACACCGGCGTCGCGGGGTCGAGTATGGGCGGCCTCATCTCCCTGTACGCCGTGCTCAAGTATCCCGACGTCTTCGGGCGAGCCGGCGTCTTCTCGCCGGCGTTCTGGGTCGCGCCCGAGATCTACGCGCTGGCGCGGCGGGCGCACCCGCGTCCCGGAACACGTATCTACATCGTGACGGGCGGACAGGAGGGCGATACGCCCGAGGTATACGCCCGCGACCATCAGCGCATGGTCGACACACTCGTGGCCGCGGGATTCACCGTCGGCCACGATGTCGAGGGTGCCCTCCGCGCCGACGGGAAACACGCCGAGTGGTTCTGGCGCCGCGAGTTTCCAACGGCGTATGAGTGGCTGTTCGATCAGGAGCCGCCGGCATGGACGCGCGGCGGCGTGTGCTACGAAATCTTCGTGCGCTCGTTCTACGACTCCAACGGCGACGGCATCGGCGATCTAAATGGCCTGATTCAGAAGCTCGACTACGTCAAAGGCCTCGGCGCCACCTGTATCTGGCTGATGCCGATTGCGGCGTCGCCCAGCTACCACGGGTACGACGTGAGCGACTACTACCGCGTCGAACCGGCCTACGGGACCAACGACGACTTCAAGCACCTGATGGTCGAAGCGCACCGCCGCGGCATCGCGGTACTCGTGGACATGGTCTTGAATCACGCCTCGAGCGACCACCCATCGTTCCAGGACGCGCTGCGCGACACGACGTCGCCCTACCGCTCGTGGTATCGCTTCTCGCCCACGTCGCTCGGCAAAGGACCGTGGGGCACGGAGGCGTGGCGCAAGTCGCCGGTGCGGGATGAGTACTACTACGGCGTCTTCTGGTCGGGGATGCCGGACCTTAACTATGAGACCGGCGCCGTACGGGATGAGGCCAAAAAAGTCGCGACCTTCTGGCTGCGCGACATGGATGTCGACGGGTTCCGTCTCGACGCGATCCCCTACCTGCTCGAGGAGGGAACCTGCCTCCAAGGGTGCCCCGGGACCCACGCGTTCCTGCGCGAGTACGCGGCTCACCTGCGCAGCGTGAAGGCCGATGCGTACACCGTCGGCGAAGCGTGGGGCAACATCGACGCCGTGATGCCGTACTATCCCGACCAGCTCACCTCGTACTTCGGATTCGAGCTCGCCGACTCGCTGCTGTCGGCGATCCGCACCGGGTCGGCGGCCGGATTGCTCTCCGGCTTCCTGCGCCTCCAGGACACGCTACCGCCGTACCGCTGGTCGCCGTTCCTGAGCAACCATGACGGCACGCGGTCATTCAACCTCCTCGGCAAGGACGTGGCTCGCGCGAAGCTGGCGGCGACGCTGCTGCTGACGCTCCCCGGCCTGCCATTCGTCTACTACGGCGAAGAGATCGGCATGACGGGCGACAAGCCCGATCCGCGGTTGCGCACGCCGATGCAATGGAGCGCGCGCCCGGGATTGGGGTTCACGTCCGGGACCGCCTGGTCGAGCGCACAACCCGACTCCCTCACGACGACCGTCGCGGCGCAGGATACCAACCCGCGCTCGCTCCTGAATCTGTATCGCCGTCTGATCCACCTGCGCCGCTCGAACGACGCGCTCGCGGTGGGAACGCTCGTGCCTCTCACGACGGGGAGCGGACAGGTCGTCGCGTATCTGCGGCGCGGCGAGGACGGCAAACACGCCGTGCTCGTCGTGGCCAACCTGGGAGCCACCGCCGTGGCGCGCGTAGCGATCACCTCGCGTGAGGGCGTGCTGACGGCAGGGAGATACGGAGCGCGGAACCTGCTCGGCGGAGCCCGAGGCGCACCTCTCATCGTGGGTCAAGACGGAAGCGTCCGCGGCTATGTCCCGTTGCCGGGCCGGCTGGCGCCCCGTCAGAGCGTGGTTCTCGACCTGACCCCCGGTTCGCGCTGATGCTCGCGCTCCGTGCGGCCTGCGCCGCCGCCCTAGCGGTAATCGCGCTGGCGGCCAACGCCTCGGCCCAGCGGCAACGCCAATCCCTCGACGCAGGGTGGCGCTTTACGCTGGGGGACCCGAAGAGCGCCCAGGCACCGGCATTCGATGACCACCTGTGGCGCTCGCTCGACCTGCCCCACGACTGGAGCGTCGAGGGCACGCCGGCGCAGGATGCTCCGGCGGGCGGGCGCGGCGGCTATTTCCCGACGGGCACCGGTTGGTACCGCAAGACGTTCCGCGTTCCGCCGGGCGCGCAGGGTCGATCGGTATCGATCGAGTTCGACGGCGTCTACATGAACAGCGACGTCTGGATCAACGGCGTGCATCTCGGCCGGCGGCCCTTCGGATACATCAGTTTCGCCTACGACATCACGCGACATCTCGTCTCCGGTCCGAATGTCGTCGCCGTACGCGTCGATAACTCGGCGCAGCCCAACTCGCGCTGGTACTCGGGGAGCGGCATCTACCGCCACGTGTGGCTCACCGTGAGCGATCCCCTGCACATCGCGCACTGGGGCACCACCGTGACGACGCCACAGCTCGACGCCGCCGGGGCCACCGTCGTGGTGCACACTCGCGTCGCGAACGATCGCCGCGGGACCGGTGCCGGACGTCTGCGCACCCGGATCCTCGACGCCACAGGTCGGGAGGTCGCGATGGCCGACGCGCTCTTTTCGATGGCCCCTGGTGCGAACGGCGAAGTCGAGCACCGCTTGCAGGTGGCGGCGCCGAAGGTGTGGTCCGTCGACACGCCCAACATGTACACGCTGCGATCGGAGCTGGTGGTGGGACGGCGCGTGGTCGACGCGATCGACACGCCGTTCGGGATCCGCAGCATAGCCTACGACAAGGACCGCGGCTTCCTGCTGAACGGCGTACGCGTGAAGATGCGGGGCGTCAACCTGCACCACGACGCGGGCGCCCTCGGCGCCGCCGTCCCGGAGCGCGTGTGGCAACGCCGCCTGGAGCTCCTCAAGGCCATGGGCGCGAACGCCATTCGCACGTCGCACAACCCGCCGGCCCCCGAGTTCCTCGACCTCTGTGACCGCCTGGGGTTTCTCGTCATGGCGGAAGCATTCGACGAGTGGACCTTCGGCAAAGTGCCCGAGGGCTATCACAAGTATTTCGCGGAGTGGTCGGAGCGCGACGTGACCGACTTCGTGCAACGCGATCGGAATCATCCATCGATCGTTTTGTGGAGCGCCGGCAACGAGATCGGCGAGCAATCGTCGCCCGATGGGGCACAGGTGTTGCGTCGGTTGATCGACATCTTCCATCGTGAGGACCCGACGCGCCCTGTCACGACGGGCAACGACAACATCGTCGCCGACGGTCACCCTGCCACTCTGGAGTTCCTGAACACGCTCGACGTGGTGGGCTATAACTACGTCGACCGCTGGCACGAGCGCCGCGAGTTGTTCGCCGAAGAAGATCGGTACAACCACCCCGATTGGAAGATGATCGGCACCGAGAGCGGCTCGATCTTTCAGTCGTTCGACGAACGCTACTCGCTGGGCAATGACTCCACCGTCGTGCGTCCCAATTACACGAGCGGCATGATCCAGGCCGAGCGGCTCTGGAAATGGGTGACGCTGCACGATTACTTCGCGGGCAATTTCATGTGGACCGGCGTCGACTATCTGGGCGAGAGCACCTGGCCCTTCAAGGGATTCGGCTCGGGGGCGATCGACATCATCGGCCAGCCTAAGGACGCCTACTACCTGTATCAAAGTCTGTGGACCGACCAGCCGGTGCTGCACCTGTTTCCGCACTGGAACTGGGGCACTCGCGTCGGACAGGTGATTCCGGTGCTCGCCTACAGCAACTGCAACACGGTGGAGCTGTTCCTGAACGGCCGGTCCCTGGGCGAGAAGCGCCGCGAGTTCCCGGCGCAGGGGACGTCGGGTGGCTGGAATAACTACACGCAACCCGTCGTCCGACCCACCACGGGAGACCTGCATTTCAGCTGGGATGTCCCTTACGAGCCGGGCGTGCTGCGGGCCGTCGGCAGGCTGCGCGACGGCACGCCCGCATGTGAGGCGGAGGTGCGCACCGCCGGCCCGGCCGTAGCGATCCGGCTCTCGACCGATCGCGACACCGTCACCACGGCTGCCGGCGACGTAGCGCTCGTCACCTTCGAGATCGTGGACTCGGCGGGCACCGTCGTCCCCGGCGCCGCTAACGTCGTGCACGTCGCGGTGACGGGCGGCAGCATCGTCGTCCTCGACAACGCCGACCTGTCGGACCACGATCCCTATCGTACCGACCAGCGGCGCGCGTTCAACGGCCGCGGGCTCGCCATACTCCGCCCCGCGGGCGCCGGGGGGGGGCCACTACGCGTGACCGCTCGTGCCGATGGTCTACGCGATGGCACCCTCACGCTGATCGTGCACTGATGCTGCTCGCCCTCCTCCTCGCGGCTCAGGCCCAAGGCGTCTATCTCGACAACCAGGGCGTCGTCCGCTGGCAGGGCACGCGACACGAGGTGGCACTCTTCGGCGCCAACTACGTGCTGCCGACGGCCTCCGACTATCGCGCCGCCGGCTATCTCCATCTCGATCGCAAGAAAATGATCGATGAGGACATGGCGCAATTCGCGCGCATGGGCTGGGACGGGATGCGGCTGACGTTCTGGGGCGACTGGGAAGCGTCGGACAGTGCCGGCAATCTCATCGACAACGATCACCTCGACTTGCAGGACTACCTGATCGCGCGCGCGCGCGAACGCGGCATCTACATGCTGTTCAGTCCGATCCAGCTCTACGGGTCGAACTGGCCCGACGATTTACAGAATTCGTCGCCTCCGGGCTTCGGCCGGCACTTCGGCAAGGGCAAGATGGGCACTGACTCGGCCGCGATCGCGGCGCAGGTGAACTACCTGAAGCAGATCCTGAATCACGTCAACCGCTACACTCACGTCGCGCTCAAGGACGAACCGGCGATTCTTTTCATCGAGCTGGTGAACGAGCCCTGGCATCACCCCGAGGATCTGCAAGGCTCGATCCGCTACATCAACGCGCTCACCGACGCCGTGCGCAGCACCGGCTGCACCAAGCTCATCTTCTACAACATCAGTCAGGACTTCCGCATCGGCGCAGCGATCAGGGGCAGCCACGCCCAGGGCCTGACCTTCGGGTGGTATCCCACCGGCCTGAACTCCGGTCACGAGTTGGCAGGCAACTATCTGCGCTCGGTCGACTCGTTCCCCGCCATGAGCGGGGACTTGGCGCGTCTGCCGCGCATCGTGTACGAGTTCGACAGCCCCGACCTGCGCACCGGCACGATGTATCCCGCGATGGCGCGCACGATGCGCACGGTGGGCGCCCAGTTCGCCGCGATGTTCGCCTACGACATGCAGGGGACCGCGTCGCGCAACTTGGGTTGGCAGACGCACTACCTGAGCCTCGTCTACACTCCGCGCAAAGCGATGAGCGCCATCATCGCCGCCGAGGCGATGCGCCGCCTGCCCCGGCTGCAGGCATATGGTGTGTATCCACGGAACACCCACTTCGGCGACTTCCGCGTCTCCGCCGACTCGAACCTCGGCGAGCTGGTGGCGCGGGATGCGTTCCTGTACGCAGGCTCCACGCAGTCGCGGCCTCCTGACCTGGACGCGCTGCGCCGCATCGCCGGCTACGGATCGTCGCCCGTAGTGACGTACGAAGGAGAAGGCATCTACTTCCTCGATAGGATCCGGCCCGGTGTCTGGCGGCTCGAGGTCTACGCCGACGCCGTGCCGGTGCGAGACCCGTTCGAGCCGCCCAATCCCGGGAAGATCGTGACGCGGGTGATCAGACGGCG
>Ga0137409_10002632_pt1 | contig 19161 bp, 16 predicted proteins | sample CZODoug1_16funga_FD_122059 | JGI IMG/M metagenome (GOLD analysis project Ga0137409, IMG submission 122059) | Vadose zone soil fungal communities from Angelo Coast Range Reserve, California, USA - CZODoug1_16fungal (Hybrid Assembly) | ecosystem: Environmental > Terrestrial > Soil > Vadose zone... | reverse complement strand
CCCGCTTGGTGGTCTAACTCGCAGGAGAACATGCAGATAAACTACTTACAAAGGCTAACCCGGAAACTCAGGCTAGGGGACGGTAATGAAGACGGTTGCGCTGGTGCGACCGAAGACGTTCGTAGCGTAAAGCGTGTAGGTGGTCGACTGCGCGGGCGCGACGGCAACGCTAGCCCTTCGAACGGCGCCGACATCCGGGGAAACAATCACATAAGAAGCGCCGCTTACCACCCAGGACAAAGTGACCTGGGCGCCGGCTGAAATGGAATTCGCGGTCGCTGTGAAGGACGTGATCTGCGGGGCGGCTCCGCTGGGAACGGTGTTTTGCGTGTACAGCGGTGTCATCTGGAGCACTTCGAAGTTGGAAGCCGAAACTTGACCGAGAGCGTGGAGATCGGTGTTGTCCCAACGATCATCGGGGGCGCCGCTGAGATACAGATTCGAACCGTTGTCGGCCATGATCATGCCGTATTTCTTCAGCGCGTTCAGGATCACCTGGTTCGCGGTGGAATACCCGGAGACGTCAAAGCTGGCCTTCAGGCGCAGGCGCAGGCCCATGGGTGCGGCGCTCAAATTGCTGGAATTGGCGGCCCAGTGCGAAGCGGGAGGAATAAACGCGGCCCGGCTGTTCTGCAGAGTGAAGCGCAGCGCGTGGGAAATCTTTCCGGCGGCGACTTCGTCGTAACGCGCGAGACCGGGGAAGATCGGAAGCCCTGCAGCGTCTGCGCTGGTCCAAGTGTAGGGGCGCTGTTCGTTCGAAAGGAGATCCCACACCGCCCCGGAGCCCGCGTTCCAGGAATTTCCGGAAACGTAAGAGCTAGAAAGCTCGTGGAGGAAACAATTCGAATTGTCGAGAACGAGAACGTGGCGGTCACCGGTGCCGGGATTCGGGTAGCCCTCGATGGGCGCGGTAACAGGAACGGGCATAGGCCCGGGATCGCTTTCGCTTCCATAGGCCGTGAAATTGATGGCGACGGGAGGCTGCTGCCCACCGACAACGAGGTAGGGAATGCCGATCGTCGAGCCCAGATACTGGCCCGCCCCGAAGTCCGCATGCATGAAAGTGCCAGCCCCGATGAAATTGATGACCGCAGCGGAATTAGGATCCACTGGCGTGGAAGAAATATCGGCGTTCCAAAGACTGTCGGCGGGAAACGGTACGAAGCCTCCGAGACTGGCGCCTTGGCCGGGCGACAGAGAGCTGCAGTTGGAAGCTTGCGGTGGAGGTGGCGGTGGCGGCAGATTGCCGATGGTCGTTGCACCGCAGCCGGCCACCGAGAGTACCAGGAACACGACACCGAAATTGAGCATTTTGCGCATGTTTGCCGGCATGCCGTAAGCAATGCAATCCAGGAGTTAGCTTACAGGACGGTTCCGTCCGGAGATACTGGACTGAAGGGCAGCAGGAAAAAATGGGCCGCCGTCCTGGCACGACAAGCCAAAGCCCAAATCCTCAGTAGGATTTCGCCGCCTGCGAGAAATTTACGGTTCCGCACCCTGAAGGAAGCCGGTTTCCCGGACCTCGACTTTCCTGTGCGGCTCAGTTTGTCGGAACACCGAATCTCCGAGAGAAACGGCATGCTTCGATAGTAGAATCGCCCGGAACGCTCTTGACGAGACAACCTCGTGATCTCCAGGTGAGAATGGCGGCGAGTGACATTCAATCCGCGGGTGTGATTGCCTTTCTACGCCGGTACAAGCTGCGCGTCCTGTTCTTATCCGTCGTACTCATTGTCCCGTGCTTGTGGCACCGGCGCATCGAGGCGGGTGACCTGGCGAGCCATGCGTACAACGCGTGGCTGGCGCAATTGATCGAAAAGGAACAAGCGTCGGGGTTGTACCTCACGAAGCAATGGAACAATGTTCTGTTTGATGTGACGCTGCTGCGTGTCGGGAATCTCGTGGGTCTTGCCGCGGCGCAGAAAATTGTTGTTTCCGCTTGCGTGTTGATTTTCTTCTGGGGAGTTTTCGCGTTTGTCGCTGCGGTAACGGAGCGGCCGCCGTGGTTTCTCGCGCCCTGCATCGGCATGCTGGCTTATGGCTATTCCTTCAGCATGGGTTTCATGAACTATTATTTGTCGCTGGGGCTGGCTTGCTTCGGGTTGGCGATTCTCTGGCGGGCGCGGCGAATCGATTGGATCGCTGCCGTGCTGTTCGCCCTGCTGGCGATGCTTGCTCACCCGATCGGTTTTCTCTGGCTGGTTGGCACCACCGCTTACACCAAGATCAGAGCGAAATTGCCGGGCTGGTGGAAATTGGCGCTGCCGCTGGCAGCGGCGAGTTGGTTCGCCGCGATCTGCTGGTATACGTCGCATCGCGCTGCGCTGATGGCGGATTGGGACCGCGGACCGTTCTATCTTTATAACGGAGCGGATCAACTGTGGCTCTTCGGAACGCGGTACTTTTGGCAGGCGGGTGCGGCGTTTTTCTTCGGGCTTGTTTGCGCCGGGACCGATCTGTACTTGCGAAGGAAGGAAAACGAATGGTGGCGGCAATTCCAATTGCCGTTCGAATTGTACGTGGTGACGTTTTGCGCGACGGCGCTGCTCCCCGAAAATCTGCGGCCTTCTCTGCAGGGCGGCTGGATTGGCTTGCTCGGCTCAAGACTCACGAGCATCTCGGCGATTTTCGGCCTTTGCGTACTTGGAAGACTGAAGCCACGCAAATGGCATCTCGCCGGTTTCGGCGTCTGCGCCTTGATTTTCTTTGTGTTCCTGTATCAGGACACGGGATGGGTGAACCGGCTGGAAGGGAACGCGGAAAAGTTAGTTGCGGATTTATTCCCGGGCACGAGGGTGATCGTGACCATCCGGGCTCCGGCGGAGTCGCGGATTGCATTTATAACCCACGCGGTCGAGCGCGCCTGCATCGCGCATTGCTTCAGCTATTCGAATTATGAGCCCTCGTCGGGTGAATTCCGCGTGCGCGTTCGAAAGGGAAGTCCAGTGGTCACTTCCTCGACGGATGACGCGGAAGATATGGCCTCAGGGGAGTATGAAGTCGATGAGACCGATCTGCCCTTGAAGCAGATTTATCAGTGCGACGAGAAAGACCTGACGAGGCTGTGCATCCGCGATCTGGAAGCGGGGGAAACCAACGGGCGGATAGGATACAAGCCAGGCACTCGCTGAAACCGAGGGCAATGGAAGGAAACAGGCAAGTGCTCCGCTGAATCTGTGATAAATTTCTTCCGGCCAAGCCCTCTGATTTTTCAATGAGCAGAGATGGAGACTTTACCGTGAGCAGAATTGGAGCCTTCCTCGCCTCTGTGGTACTCGTCGTGGTCGCTGTTGTGGCGAAGGCGCCGCCGCAGGGTGGATGGGTCTCTCTTTTCAACGGGAAAGATCTGACGGGCTGGAAGAACAATGGGGAAGAAAAGTGGGTCGTCGAGCAAGGCACTATCCTGTGCGAAAGCGCCGCCAACAAGTATGGCTACCTGACGACCGAAAAAACGTATCGCGACTTCCATCTGCGACTTAAGTTCAAGGGCGAGGCCGCGGGCAACAGCGGCGTGTTTTTTCACGCGCGCATCACGGGCATCGATCCTGAACACGGTCCGGATATTGAAGGAATGCAAGCGGAGGTGGACCCGAGCGTGGGCAAGCACACTGGCGGGCTGTATGAAAGCGGAGGCCGCGGTTGGGTGGCGATGCCCACAGCAGAAGGCGAGCGGGCACTGAAGCCTGGTGAGTGGAACGACTTCGAAGTATCCGCGCAGGGCAATCACATTGTGACGCAGCTCAACGGCGTGAAGATCGTGGAGTTTGGCGACCCGGCGTCGAAATTCACCGAGGGCGTAATTGGTTTGCAGATTCATACCGGCGGAGGCGTGAAGATGCGGTGGAAGGATATTTTTGTCCAAGAGAAGTAGGGAGTGGTGGGTGCACGTGCCCGGTACGATTAGAAATTTTCTTTTCTGAGCCATCATCATGAACAAGCAGAATCGCAGGGCCTTTCTTCAAATTTCCACGGGCGCTCTGGCGACCGGCTTCAGCCCAATGCACTCCGCGTTGAGTCATGGCGTTTGCTCGGGCGACACAACCGCGGCTCCCCGTTGGCTGCAGACTAGTCAAGCCTTGCCAGACAACGAGAGGAAGAAGCCGCTGCGCCTCGGTCTGATTCTCGGCATCGGCAGGGATCCTGATGCTGCCATGGCCAAGGTTCACGAACTCGGTCTTCCGACATGCCAGGTGTTCGTGGATGAGATTGAGCCGCAGCTCGCGGGGCACCTGAGGCAGGCACTCGATATGTACGGAATTGAAGCGACGTCGCTCGTGGTCGGTGGACCTGGGAAGGAAGTGTGGGACTTTTACCAGGGGCCGCTGACCATCGGATTAGTCCCGCGTGACTCGCGAGAGGCGCGTGTCGCGCACATCAAAAAGGCGTCGGACTTTGCCAAACAGTGCGGCATCGCTGCCGTGCAAACGCACTGTGGATTCATCCCCGAGAATCCCAATGACCCGGTGTACCAGGAAACCGTTACGGCGATGCGCGAGGTAGCGGGATATTGCAAACGCAACGGCCAGAATTTCCGATACGAGACCGGGCAGGAGACACCCATCACGCTCGTCCGCGCCATTCAGGACGTGGGGCTGGACAATCAAGGCGTTAATTTCGACCTCGCCAACCTGATTCTCTACGGGAAGGCGAATCCGGTGGACGCCATCGAACTGCTCGGCCCGTACGTCCAGGGGATTCACGCCAAGGACGGACTCTGGCCAACGAACCCGAGGGAACTGGGGCAGGAAGTTCCCATTGGCAAGGGTAAGGTAGATTTTTCGCGGATCGTCAGGCGCCTGAAGGAGCTGAACTATCGCGGTGCCGTGACGATCGAACGGGAGATTTCGGGCGCGCAGCAGGTGGAAGACGTGCGAGCGTCGAAAGCTTATCTCGAGAAGCTGATCGGGTAGCTATCGCATCAGCCGGGATCTGTGCGCGACGAGGAGGACGGAGGATCTATGTCAGGAGACGCAAAGCACGGACCGAATTGTTCAGATAAAATTGGCCGGCGGAAATTCATCGGCGCCGCGGCAGCGACGGCCGGGATCATGTTCATCAAGCCGGAGCTGGTGCGCGGCGCGGCCGCAAACTCCGCGCTTCGCGTTGGATTGCTGGGGTGCGGGGGACGCGGCACCGAAGACACAACCAATCTGATCGATACGGGCGGTGCACGCGTGGTGGCGCTGGCCGATCAGTTTCAGGACCAACTGGACAAGGCGCGGGAGAACTTCAACAAGATTCAGCAGGAGAAGGGCTATGCGACGCTCGACGCATCGCAGCTTTTCGTGGGTCCGAATGCGTACCGGCAGATCGCTGCTTCGAAGGAAGTGGACGCCGTCGTAATCGCCACGCCTCCCTATTATCATCCCCAACATTTGGAGGCTGCCGTCGCCGCCGGCAAACACATTTATCTCGAAAAGCCGGTGGCCGTGGATGTGCCCGGCGCATTGAAGGTAATTGAAATCGGGAAGCGCGCCGAAGGGAAGTTGAGTCTTGACGTTGGCTTCCAAATCCGCGATTGCCCTCCCTTTGTGGAATTGGTGCGGCGGATCCATGACGGCGCGCTGGGGAAAATTGTTTGTGGCGAGGCCCACTATTTTTCAAGCTACATCGACCGGCCGGCCTGGCCGGACGCTACTCCCGTGGAGCGCCGCCTTCGCAACTGGGTGTACGACCGCGTTCTTTCCGGCGACATCCTCGTGGAGCAGAACATCCACGTCATTGATATATGCAACTGGGTGTTGAAGGCGCACGCTCGGAAAGCTTCGGCAAGCGGCGGACGGCAGGGACGTCCCCAAGATGGGGACGTCTACGGAAACTACAACGTGCTGTTGCATTATCCGGAAGGAGTGGACGTTACCTTCAGTTCTACACAGATTGCCAAAGGCTGGTGGGAAGTGACCGAGCGCTTTTTCGGGACAAAGGGCACTTCGCAGTCCCCGTATACCGGGCCGCTGGGGATTTGGGGAGAGGAGCCGTGGCAGGCGGAGGGGTCGCTGGCGAAAGACACAGGGCAGACGGCATTTTCAGCGACAGGAAAGTTCACCTCGAACCTGGAGTTTGCGGACCGGGAGAAGAAGAAGGCATTTGTTGAGAGCATCGTCAGCGGCCGTTTTCATAATCAGGCCGACAAGGGCGCGGAATCCGCCCTTTCGTGCATGATGGCGCGCACCGCAGCCTATACTGGGCGCGAGGTCACGTGGGAAGAGACGCTGAAGTCCAAAGAGACTTGGGATCCGAAAATTGACTTGAATAAGCTTCGTTGAGGTCGCCCTTCTACGTTTGAATAGGGCGAAGAGCCAGCTTCACAAGGTGCTCTTACTGAAAAGAATCCACGAGGAACCATCGAGTATCTGAAGAACTTCCGAGGTGTGTATGCGCACTCCATCGCGCCGTGAATTTCTGAAATCCACTGTGACGGCGGCCTGCTCGGCGGGACTCGGCGTGGGCGGCTTCACGGAACTTGTTGCAGCCTCACCCGCACCCTTGCCGATCAAAAAGGGTGTTCTGCTCGAAATGCTGCCCGCCAAGCTCAGCTACGCGGATCGCATGAAAATGGCGCGCGACGTGGGGTTCGAGGTGATACAAGCGCCCACGACACCTGACGAACACGAGGCCGAGGAAATCAAGAAAGCCGCAGACGGCGCGAACATGCGCATCGATTCGGTGATGAACATGGACCACTGGAAATATGCGCTGTCGTCGAGCGAGCCCGCGGCGGTAGAAAAAAGCCTGACGGGTATGCGTACCTCTCTGCACAACGCCAAGCTTTGGGGATCCGACGCAGTGTTACTGGTTCCCGCGGTCGTCAATCCGCAGACCTCCTACCGCGATGCCTGGAGTCGCTCCCAGAAGGAGATTCGCAAGCTGCTTCCTCTCGCGGAGGAATTAAAAATTGTGATCGCCATCGAAGAAGTCTGGAACAAGTTTCTGTTGAGCCCCCTGGAGATGGCCACGTACGTCAAGGAATTCCAGAGCCCGTGGATCCAGGCCTGGTTCGACGTCGGGAATGTGCTGCTTTACGGCTATCCGCAAGACTGGATTCGCACCCTGGGGAAGAGCATCGTCAAGGTGCACCTGAAAGACTTCAAGCGCAAGGAAAGTGGATACGAATGGGTGAACCTCGGTGATGGCGACGTGGATTGGGAGGCTGTTCGTGAGGCCTTTCGTGAAATTGGCTACGCGGGCAGCGCCATTACCGAGCTCAAAGGGGGAGACGAAGCCTACCTCCGGGATGTGAGCCGCCGCGTGGACCGCCTGGTGCTGGGGCGGCCGTAGGGCGCGGCGAGGAGTATGAACCGCCCAGCCGCTAAAAGGCGAATGAAGCGCGCCGGCGTAAATGAGATTACGTCCGCTAGAGGAGGTCCAATAATGTTCGCACGTAAAGAACCTATCACGCGACGTGAGCTTCTGCGCGGGGCGGCAGCCGGGATGATCGGGTTGGCTGTGCGCGCCGGCACCGGAGGCGCGCGACCATCGGCAAAGCCTCCCAACATCGTCTTCATTCTCGCGGACGATCTCGGCTATGCCGACGTGTCCTGCTATGGGCGTCCAGATCTTAGCACTCCGAGTATCGACCGCATTGCCGCACAAGGATTGCGTTTTCTGCAAGCTTACGCGAATTCTGCCGTGTGCACCGCCACGCGCACCGCGCTGATCACCGGCCGCTACCAGTATCGACTGCGGCTTGGTCTGGAAGAGCCCTTGCGCGGAAACCTCGATGTCGGGCTTCCCCCCGAACACTCGACGTTGCCATCGCTTTTGAAGAAAGCTGGCTACGCCACGACGTTGATTGGCAAATGGCATCTGGGTTTTCTGCCAAAGTTTGGTCCTCTGAAGAGTGGCTACGATCATTTCTACGGGTTTCGCAGCGGGGCACTGGACTATTTCTCCCACACTATAGGTGGCAAGGATGATCTTTGGGACGATGATGTTGCGATCCATCAAGTGGGCTACTTAACCGGTTTGCTCGGCAGTCGTGCCGTGGACGTGGTGAATGGATACGCGAAATCCGGCCAACCCTTCCTGCTCAGCCTTCATTTCAACGCGCCTCACTGGCCCTGGGAGGCCCCCGGCGACGAGGCGGAGTCGGAGCGGTTGCGGCAAGCAGGTAGCGGAGGCCTAGCTGATTTCGACGGCGGTTCTCAGAAGACTTACCAACGAATGATTGAAGAGATGGATAAGCAGATTGGGCGTGTGCTGCAAGCGTTGCATGCGAATGGATTGACAGAGAATACGATTGTTATTTTCACTAGTGACAATGGCGGAGAGCGCTTCGCCGATACCTGGCCCTTCACTGGAAAAAAGACCGAACTACTGGAAGGCGGGTTGCGCATCCCCGCAATAATCTCCTGGCCGGCTCGGGTTCCGCGGGGCCAGACAACCGAGCAGGTTTCCATCAGCATGGACTGGGTGCCGACGCTTCTTGCCGCGGCGGGGGCCTTGCCCGACCCGGCCTACCCTCTCGATGGCATGAACCTGCTGCCAATGCTCACGCCGAATGCCCCGCCGGTTTCGCGCAAGCTGTTCTGGCGTTACAAAGCGAACGCGCAGCGGGCGGCACGCGACGGCGACTACAAGTTTCTCAAAATTCTGGACAACACGTTTCTCTTCAACGTGATTGAAGACCCGCTGGAGCGCGCCAACCTAAAGGAGCGCCATAAGGACGTTTATCAGCGCCTTGCCCGGGAGTGGTACGAGTGGAATAGCTCGATGCTGCCGGAGATCAAAGAGAGCTTCACTCACAGTTTTAGTGGTGAGGAACTTGCTGACCACTTTGGCGCCAAGAGATCGGATCAGATGCCGGACATCCCGGTGTCGCCAGATGACTAGCGTGGGGAGCGCCATTACCGAGCTCAAGGGTGGCGAAGAGGCCTACCTCCGCACGCTGAGCCGTATCGTGGGCCGCTTAATTCTGGGCGGTCCGTAAACGCGTCCGGGACACCTGCAACCAGGAGGCGGGAGAGACAAATGGCCGACTCCGCCATAAACCGTCCGCACGGTGAGCAGGGAAGTGCGTACCGTGTCTGCGGAAACATTGGTGCTTCGTCAGCGCTGCACGCTCGGATCGCCTGTTGGTGGCGGCGCGTGATCCTCTTTCCCCGGCGGGCCAAGTAGCTCCATGAAAATGGGCCTCAACGCATCGGCCCAAATCTGATAGCCCATGGCCGTCGGATGAAGCTGGTCGTCTGCGCTCATCATGCTGGCGAACAGCTTCCCATCGCGATCCGCCAGCTTGTCACTGATATTCAGGAATCGAATCCTCTTGCCATCGGCCAGCTTGGACAGGCTGGCATTGATTCTGTCGATGACCGGCATCACCGCGCGATTGTCATTGCGTGGGAAAATTCCGGTTAGGATAATCGTGGCGTCCGGCGCCTTGGCCTGCATGACCCGCACGATCGCCTGAATACCGCTGGTGACGTCCGCCACTTTGGCATCCTGGGCGGCGTCAGCCGCGGTATTCCCGACATTGTTGGTGCCAGCGAGCAGCACGATAACTTTCGGATTCACTCCATCGAGTTCCCCGTTGTCGAGACGCCAGAGGATATTCTGCGTTTTGTCCGCGCCCCACCCAAAATCTGCCGCATTCCAACCGAAGAAATTCTTGTTCCAATTGGCAAGCAACCCGGGATAATCCGTGGCTCCCCAGCGCCGCACTATGGAGTCGCCTTCAAAATAAATATCGATGCGGCCTTTCCTCGCCTTTTCAAGCAACTGGGCGTGCGCGATCAAAGAATTGGGGTCCGTTCGTGGGGCGGGCTGGTGGGCCGGAATTGGGGCGATTTCCGGAGCCGCCGCCATCGAAAAGGACCCTTTGTGATGAAAAAACTTGTCGGCTCAGGTGATGAAGTACTTCCAATTCGGACCGTCCGTGTGGCCGCCGTCATGTTGGCGCCAAGCGAGCTCCCCACCGAGCAATCCTACATTGACCGATGGCATCTTCGCGATGCGATAGTTCTCTAAGACTTCCAAATCTCTTGCGCCAAGCAACTTGAACACTGGCCCGGCGGCCACTGTGGCCATGTAGCTGCCTTGCTGGTCCAGCCACTTCGCATCGCCTTTCTCCGGGACGCCATAGCTGATGAACGTGAGTCGCGGCGCGCCCAGAGCGATTAGCTCATGCGCGTCAACGGGCAGATCGCCTGCGTTTTTGCTGCCAAATTTCGCTTCCGACGCGCCATACTTCAGAAAGTTGCCTGCCATCCAATGGTATTCTCCCGCGCCTGTCAGGCTCTCGACCGCTTCTCCAAAATTGCGGCGGTGCAGTTTTGCGCCGCCTTCGCCGGAGGAGCCGATCAAAGCGAAGGCGAAGCGCGTGTCGAACGCCATCGTCACTAGGGCCGCCTTGCCGTACCGCGAAACGCCTTCAATGCCGACGTGCTTGGCGTCCAAGGCTTTTTCGGTTTCCAGATAATCGAGGCCGCGCGACGCGCCCCAGGCCCACGCTCTCAGTGCGCCCCAATCGTCCGGTTTGCGCGGCTGCCCTCTGTTGACCAGCCCAATGATTCCTTTGGTTAGGCCCGCGCCGTTGTCCGCCTGAATGCTCGCTGGATTGATGTACGCATAACCCCAGCCATCCGTAATAAGCTGCTCTGTTCCCGCCGGATCGCTGCCCGGTGATCCCGGCGCGCCCGGCATAACAAACGAGGGCCCGCCACCCCCTTGCGGAAATTCGCCACCGCCAAACAATATCATCACTGGAACAGGACCCGCCGCATCCGTGGGTCGCACCAGGAGCATCTGAATGTCAACGCTGATCTGCGGGTACGAAGTATTGTCCACGTGCCCCTTGAGCTGCTCCTTGATGACCGGATAAGAAGCAACGACGTCGTTTTCCTTGTTCATGACCTCCCAGGTCACGTTCGGCATGTCTTCCGGAACTCGGCCAAACACTTCGCGCTCAAAGTCCTCGACTATTTCAGGGCGGCGCTGCGTCCACCAAATGTCTGCGTTGGTGACTTTTTTGCCGTTTTTCAGAGTGAGGACCTCCGGCAAGTCAGGGAAGGGATTTGCAAGGGACTCGTCGTAGTTCGCATGATTCGGCGCGCTTTCGTTTCCGCTCGGGCCCGGGCGCAATACCTTGATTCCCAGCTGGTTCATCATGTTCTGGTGGTCTTGGGCGGCCGTCCAGTTCCTCGGTTGAGGCAGTCCACTGGAAAGCTCGGCTGGCGGCGAAGTTGGAGTCGATGTTTGTTGAGCAAGGCGAGTGGTTAACGGCAATTCGAAAAGAAGGAGGCCCGTCAAAAGGGCAAGAAGAACAAACGGCGGCAGCTTCGTTGGGTCCATGTTTCTTGCAGAGGATAAGGGCGTTCTGCTGTGTTCGCAAGCGGCTGTCGCGGCTCCAGCGTCTTCGGGGGCTGACGTCAGCCCCACTCGGCTGCGTAAGCCGGGGCCGGGAAGGGAGCCAGCAAGCCCACGGATGCTGCGCCATGCGCCAAATTAGCCGGAGACAAATTGGCTCTTGCAGCAGGCCAATATCTGGTAGAATTGGCCGAAGGTGAGAGACAATGCTTCCACTCCATCTCCAGCCGCAGAGTCACGTTCCGCTGTACATCCAACTTCGCGATCAATTGCGCGCCCTCGTGCACGCAGGCGATTTGCGCCCGGGCGACCGCATACCGGCCAGCCGTGAGCTCGCGACCATGCTCGGCGTTCACCGCACGACTGTGGCGAACGCTTACGCCGAGCTGGAATCGGAAGGGCTGATTCAGGGCCACGTGGGTCGCGGCACGTTCATCAAGGGAAACGGCAACGGCCTGAAGATTACGCCTCCTGCGCCTCCGGTCCTGAATGGAAACGGGGGAATCCGGTGGGAACTGCTCTTTGCCGATGAACGCGGGGAGGAGATCCTCAGCCGTCTCACTGCCAACGTGCCGGAAGACGCACTTTCTTTTGTGATGGCGCGCCCGGCACAGGAGTTCTTTCCTATCGAGGAGCTACAGACTTGCGTGAACGCGGTGCTTCGCCGCGAAGGCGCGGAGGTGTTGAATCTTGGCCCGTCGGACGGCTATCCGCCCTTGAAAGAAGCGCTGCTCGAGATGCTGCATCACGACGGCATCGCGGCCAAAGACGAAAATCTGCTCATCACCGATGGATGCCAGCAGTCCTTCGACCTGATCAGCAAAGCGTTTGTGCGTCCGGGCGATTCCGTGATTATGGAAAACCCGACGTATCCTGGAGCGGTGGCGATCTTTCATGGCGCCCGCGCGAGGTGCCTGGCCGTTCCGATGAGGACACAAGCGGAGCCGGGAACGCCGCTGGGGCTCGATCTGGAGGCGCTAGAAGCGACGCTGGCGGCGAATCGCGTCAAGCTCATTCTGCTCACACCGGACTTTCAAAATCCTACAGGAACGTCGATGCCGCTGGCGTCGCGGCGCAAGGTATTGGAGCTGGCCGGGCGCCATCAAGTCCCGGTAGTGGAAGATCACATCTACGCACGGCTTCATGCGCGGGAGGAACGCATCCCGTCGCTAAAGCAACTGGACCGTTCGAATTTGGTCATTCATATCGATAGCTTTGCGAAAGTCGCGTTTCCCGGTTTGCGGGTCGGATGGATTGTCGCTCCGGCGGCGGCGATCGAACGGCTTCGCGTCGTGAAGCAGACGACCGACTTGCACACCGATCAGCTTGCGCAAGCGACGCTCGCGGAATTTCTGCGGCGCGGACTTTTCAGCAAGCACGTGGCCAAGATGCGCAAGGTCTACACTTCGCGATTGGCGGCGTTAGATGAAGCGCTCCGGAAAAACATGCCGGAAGGCACACGTTGGACACGTCCGGAAGGTGGCATGTGTTTGTGGCTGGAGCTGCCGCCGGGATTCGATGCCAGCGAATTGCTGATCCACGTGAAAGAACGCGGCGTTCTGTTTGCGCCGGGACGGTACTTCTACGTGCAAGCGCCGCTGCCGAATACGCTGCGGCTGGGCTTTGCCAGCCTGGATGAAAAGCAGATTGCGCGCGGCGTGGCCACGCTGGCGGAATTGCTGAAGATTGAAATGCGCAAACGGCAGCGCGGTGTGCGACGGGCGGAACGCAGCCGAGTGGCGCTGGTCTGAAGGAGCGAGGCGCTTTTGACCGATACAATCAGGCTGCAACCGAATCCGTCGAACAAATGCTTTGGCTGCGGCGGAGACAACGCCGGCGGAATGAAGCTGACGTTTGAGCAGGACAACGTCAATCGCAAGATCGTAGGACGGTTTGTTTTGGGTGAGAGGTATCAGGGTGGCGGCGGATTTGCTCACGGCGGAATTATTGCCACGCTGCTGGATGAAGCGATGGGGAAAGTATGTCGCTTTCGCGAGGTTCGCGCAGTGACGGCGGAATTGGCGGTCGAGTACCTGAAGCCCGTCAACGTGCAGAGTGAAATTGTGGTGGAGGGGCGCGAGACGGAGCAGAAGGGAAGAAACCTTTTTATGACCGGTGAGATTCGCAATGGGGTTGGCGAGGTTCTGGCGCGAGGCAAAGGCCGGTTTGTCGTCATCGGGTAGAAGTGAAAAACATTTGACAGAGAAACACCGTTGGGAAGTTCAAGCAGCGAGAGGAGAAGTGACATGGATGCGAAGAAGGTGAATGGAAGCGGCAACGGAAGCAAAGGTTCGAATGAATGGCGCGTGAAAGTCGGCCTGGCCGAGATGCTCAAGGGCGGCGTGATCATGGACGTCACCAATGCCGAGCAAGCGAAGATTGCCGAAAAGGCGGGCGCGTGCGCGGTAATGGCACTGGAGCGCGTGCCCTCGGATATTCGCAAAGAGGGTGGAGTGGCGCGCATGGCGTCGATCAAAGTGATTCGCGAAATCATGGCCACGGTGACGATTCCGGTGATGGCCAAGGTGCGCATCGGGCACTTTGCGGAAGCGGAAGTGCTGCAGGCGCTGGAAGTGGACTTCATCGACGAGAGCGAAGTGTTAACGCCGGCCGACGAAGAGAACCACATCTGGAAGCACGACTACCGCGTGCCGTTTGTTTGCGGCGCGCGCAACCTGGGTGAAGCGCTCCGGCGCATCGCGGAAGGTGCGGCGATGATTCGAACGAAGGGCGAAGCGGGCTCCGGAAACGTGGTGGAAGCGGTCCGGCACATGCGTGCGATCGTCAGCCAGATGAAAAAACTGACCACCATGCGCGACGACGAGCTGATGCGCGAAGCGAAAGAGTTGGGCGCGCCGCTCGAACTGATTCGCCAGATCGCCAAAACCGGCAAGCTGCCAGTTCCGAATTTCTCAGCAGGCGGCATCGCCACTCCTGCAGACGCGGCGCTGGTGCGGCGCCTGGGCGCGGAAGCGGTATTCGTCGGATCGGGCATCTTTAAGTCCAGCGATCCGGAGGTGCGTGCGAAGGCGGTGGTGAAGGCGGCGACGCACTTCGATGATCCGAAGGCCGTGCTCGAAGCTCACGAAGAGCTGGGCGAAGCCATGAGGGGACTGGATGTCCGGCAGATGGAAGAGAAGGACATGCTTTCGACGCGGGGATGGTGAAAAAGTGATCAGTTATCAGTAATTAGTTTTCATTCGAGAAACGTGGCGCAAGGGAAGTTCGATAGGGTTCGGCTTTGTTTTTCGGAGGAACCGTAATTCGGGGAATGAGATTCGGAGCCAGTAAAGTGAAGATCGGGATTCTGGCGGTTCAGGGGGATTTTGAAGCGCACGCGGCGATGTTGGCGCGGCTTGATACGGAATCGGTGGAGGTGCGGACTCCTGCCGATCTCGAGGGCTGCGATGGCTTGATTCTGCCGGGCGGCGAGAGCACGACACAGCTGCAGTTCCTGCAGGAAGAAGGCCTGGCGGACGCGATTGCGAAATTCGCAAAGGAAGGTGGGGCGATCTTCGGGACGTGCGCAGGGGCCATATTGCTCGCTACGGAAGTGGAGAATCCCCGACAGGATTCATTGAAACTGCTGGACATGACCGTGCTTCGAAATGGTTATGGGCGACAGATCGCCAGCGACGTGGTCAGCGGCCCAACGAAACTGAAGAAGGAGCCGCTGGAAATGGTCTTTATTCGTGGCCCGATCATTGAGCGCGCTGGTCCGGACGTCGAAGTTCTCGCGGAGTACGCCGGGAAGCCCGCGCTGGTGCAGCGTGACAATATCATGGCGGCGACGTTCCATCCGGAGTTGACAGACGACACCACTGTACACGAACATTTTCTTGGCCTTGCGGCGGCGCAGATGAATCAGGCAGCAAGCAGCGCGAAGTCCTAATCGTGGGAAAAGAAAAGAAGGCAGATTCTGGTCCCCGGCATTCCAGCCGGACGAGAGTTCTATTCGTGTGCGTGGGGAACGCCTGCCGGAGCCCCATGGCCGAAGCCATTGCCCGCTATGACGCCGCAGATGTGATCGAACCCTCCAGCGCAGGTTTGAGCCCGATGGGATCCATCCCCGAGCAAACCAAACAAACGCTGATGCTAAATGGCTACTCCTCAAATGGGCTAACTTCCGATCCGCTCACCCGCGAAGCTGCGGAGGCTGCGGACATTGTCATCAATATGACCGGGACGCCCTTGGAAGCAACCTCGTGGGATCAGGAGAAAGTCGAGGACTGGATGGTGCAAGATCCTTTCGGCGCTGCCCCGGAGACGTATCAGAGAGTATTCGAGGGCATCAAACGGCGCGTAAACCAGCTGGCTCTGGGCCTGAGAGAGCAGCGAGAGCACAAGACAACGGCAAAATAGGAGTGGCGTTGCGGCGAGAAAAAACAAGCGTGTCGCAGGAAGATTACCTGAAGGCCATCTGGGAGATGCTGGAAGAGGACCACACGCCCATTAGCGCGCGGCTGGCCGAGGAATTGAAAGTTACTCCTCCCGCGGTGACCGCTGCCTTGAAACGCATGACGCGCGACGGCCACGTGCGCGTGGAGCGCAGCGGACGAATCGACCTCACGCAAAAAGGCCGCAAGCGGGCGGAACACCTCGCGTTAAGGCATCAGCTCGCCGAAATGCTGCTGACGGAAGTGATCGGACTGTCCTGGGCGAAGGCTCACGACGAGGCCGAGCGGCTGGAACACGCGATTTCTCCGGAAGTGGAAGCGCTGCTGCTCAAGCGATTTGGAGACAAGAAGAGCTGTCCGCACGGTGTGCCGATGCGGGGGGGAATCGCGCAGCTTCGAAAACAGGGTGCGGTGTTGCTCGCCGACTTGCGGGCGAAGGAAGCGGGCGAGATTCTTTGCGTTTACGAGAAGGACGCGCAATTTCTGGAATTCCTCGAAGGGCTGCGGTTGCGGCCATCGACGACCCTGGAGGTGCTGAAACGCGAGTACGATGAAACGATGACTCTGCGTTCCAATGGGAAGACGATGCATCTTGGCAAACCTGCTACCAGCCGAATCTGGGTGCGACGTCTCAGCGCGTGAGGAGGGAATGCGCAACTACCAAGACCCTCGCTATCGGAACGTACATCCTGGAGACAAATCCGTGGTGTACTACTCGGCTTCGCATCCTTGGTGTCGAGTTTAGGGCGGCCCGACAGGATCGGCGAGGGACTTCCGGTTGTGCTGCTTGTGTTGCTCTTTGAAACCATGGCCGTCATAACTTTAATCAACCCGCAACATAAGTGGGCCTTCAACATTAATGGCCGAGCACGTGCGCAGTAAGGTCAAGCAGCTGTCTAAATGATGGAGGACGGCAGTTATGAGGAAATGGCTCGTGGTGTTCGGATTGGCTGGTGCCGCCTGGATGACCTTTGTCTTGTACCTAGGGTCTCTGCGGCTAGCAATGATCAGCAATTACCCTGGCTTTTTCTTGGCGAGGTGGTGCGTACACTACGGAGGTGCCCCATCTGCGTGGACCCTGTGGATGTTTGATGGCTTGCTCGTGCTGACGAGTTCTCTTGAGTGGGTAATTGTGGGCATCATTGCGTGGGGAATAGCACGGCGACTCTCAAAGTAACCTAGGGAGCTGCCGCATAGGGGGGAGGGAAACAAAGCGACAGTCAGTCTGGCCTGCACAAGTCAAAACCCGCAGCCTTTAAACCGAAGGCTGCGGCATCCGGCAAACGCATCCCCAATCTAGACTTCCTGCCTGGAACAGCGCGTTTAACGTCGGGACTCTCCCAAGTAGCATCAACGAGGATGGCGAGATCGTTGGAACCTACGTCGACACGCAGTTCCTGAACCATGGCATTGTGCGGAGCAAGCACGGCGCCATCAGGACGGTTGATGCGCCGGGCCTGTTGACCTTTCCAATGAGCATCAACGATGAGAACGCAATTACGGGAAACTACTGTGCGGCAGTCGGACCGTGCCATGGCTTTGTACGCGCAGATTAGCTAAGACGCATGATCTTTCGGTGAGTGGCCTGAAAGAGGACGCCGGGGAGACCTACGTTTTTGTGGCCAACCTTTACAAGGCCAACCAGTTCCGATTCGACAAACTGGTTCCCTGGCTACGCGCACACGTTGAGAAGAGGACGTAACACCCATTATTTGCGTTCGTCGAGGAGGGCTTTTAGGCGGGCGTAGCCGGCGCGGCTTACCGGCAAGCGCGTGCCATCGGTGAGAATCGCAAGGCGGCTGTCCTTGCCGTAGGGCTCGATGCGCACGACGCGTTCCAGGTTCACGATGTAAGAGCGGTGGATGCGCACAAAGCTGTCCGGGTTGAGGCCTGCTTCCAGGCCGGCGATGGTTTGCTGCTTGAGATGCTTCTTCCCCTGACTGGCCAGCGCCACGTAGTCGTCCTGGGCCTCCGCGTAGTCGAGCTTGGCTACCGGAATCAGCGTAACTTTCGTGCCGTCTTTCACTACCAGACGTTCCTGAAATTGTTGCGGCGGCCGCGCGGCAGCGGCGAGTTCGTGCGCGGACGGCATTTTCTCGCCCAGCCGGTTTTTCGCTCTTTCCAGTGCCGCATCAAAGCGCTCGCGTCCGATGGGCTTCAATAGATAGTCGACGGCGTGGACATCGAAGGCGCGCATTGCGTATTGGTCGTAAGCGGTTACAAAAATGACGGGCACTTCGGTGCCAATCAGCTCTAGGACATCGAATCCCGTCAATTTGGGCATCTGCACGTCGAGAAAGATCAGATTCGGTTTGTGTTCCGCGACGGCCTTCACGGCTTCGATGCCGTTGGCACATTCGGCGGCGATTTCAATTTCCGCATGGGGTTGCAGAAACTCGCGAATCACGTGGCGCGCGAGCTCTTCGTCATCGACGATGAGCGCCTTCCATCGTTTGCCCTGCGACTGGCTCACGCTTTTTCCTCGCTTTCCGCGGGAATGGACAAAGTGACTTGAAAGCGTTCGCCTTCGGTGTTCACGCTAAGGCGCGCCTCTTTTCCGTAGCGCGCTTCCAGCCGTTGTTGCACGTTTTTCAACCCCAAGCCTCCCGAGCGGCGAGGAGGAGCTTCCGGGTCCCAGGAATTCTCGACCAGGATGGCCAACCGTCCGTTCTGCCGCTGCACGGCCAGGCGCACATCGCCGCCTTCAGGAAGACTGGCGATGCCATGTTTGACGGCGTTCTCGACGAGCGGCTGCAGCAACAAGGGCGGCAGCAGGCAGGCCTTGGACTCTTCCTGAATCTCCTCATGCATCGTCAAACGTGTGCCAAATCGGACCTTCTCAATGGCCATGTATTTTTGCAGCAGGTCCAATTCCTCGGAAAGGCGCACCGAGGTCTTTTCACCCAGGCCTAGCGTCAACCGCAAGAAATCACCAAGCAAGACGCACATATCACGCGCTCGAGCCGGATCGATGCTCGTCAAGGCGCTGATGGAATTCAGGCTGTTGAACAGGAAATGCGGATTGATCTGGGCTTTCAGGGCTTTCAGCTCCGCGTCGCGCGCCTGGATGCTGGTCTGCATGGCGCGCGCCTCAACCTCGTGCGTAGCTTCTTGGGCCAGAGAAACATAGTGAAACGAAACGGCCAGCAGATAGAACACACATCCGGCGCCATAGACAATTAAGGTTCTTTCGGCAAAACGGGCTTCGATGCCTTGCAGGGCGGGCACGAAGGATAAGGCATGGGCCAGAAGCTTTCCAGCTCCCAGCCACAGCAGGCTGAGGATTTGCGCGGCCACGACATGCGTCGCCAGAAGCCTCCAGATCAACGTTTGTTGGATGGGCGCAATCCGGCACGAATACCAAGCCGGCAGAGAGATACATTCGCCGATGACTGCCAGACCAAAGCCGAGAATCCCGGCTTGCAACCATGTCAGACCGCCTGGCGTGTGCAGAACGAAG
>Ga0137409_10002630_pt1 | contig 19174 bp, 15 predicted proteins | sample CZODoug1_16funga_FD_122059 | JGI IMG/M metagenome (GOLD analysis project Ga0137409, IMG submission 122059) | Vadose zone soil fungal communities from Angelo Coast Range Reserve, California, USA - CZODoug1_16fungal (Hybrid Assembly) | ecosystem: Environmental > Terrestrial > Soil > Vadose zone... | reverse complement strand
ATGCTTGCCATTCAGCGTCGATCACCGGACTCGGCGGATGAATGACATCCTTCGGTAGGTCGACACGTATGATTTCGCCCACGCTGAACGGATGCATGCGATACAGAAAATACCGACCCATGAGACTATCGCTGCCGCGGCGATAGACATCTAGCCGCGAACTGCCGGTAACGATAATTCGTGCCCGCTCGCCGTAAACGTCAAAAAATCCCTTCAAGAACGCTTTCCACTTTTTGTCCTTATGCAGTTCATCGAATACGATGATGGGCCGGATCTTGCGCAATTGCTCGAGTTGGATGCGCGCCGCTACGGCGGCCGGGCCGTGTAAGATGAGTCGACGATCGTCCGCGTTATCCCAGTTGAGGTAGTCGGTGCCTTCCATTCGGCAAGTCGTCGTTTTGCCCACTTGGCGTGGACCACTCACCCAGGCCATCTGCCGATGGCGGGCGAAGTGATCCTGCAATACGCGGTCGTAAAGGCGCAGCCGGGCAGTCATTGGATGCACACTCGCATAGGGACCATTTTACGCCTAATCGCCGAATGGTCCAGACCATTTTACGATAAACCATAAAATGGTACAGCGTCGGCGCGCCTCGCGATCCCGATCTTGGATGTGCTCAACGGGCGGTTGCGGACCCAGGTGGCGATCGAACCGTTGCCGCCGTTTCCCGTCGCGCATGGCTCATGAATGGCGCGCATGCGGCCATCGCGGGCACACGTTTCCGCGGAAACGCATATTCATTATGATTTCAAAAATACATTGTAAATTATTGATTTATAATAGAACAGTGGGACGGCTGGGACTCGAACCCAGGACCAAAGCCTTAAAAGGAACGAAGTGCAGCCGTTGCAATGCGATAAAAAGCGACGGACGCCAATGCCCAAGCGCGCGATTGAGCGACTCGCTCTGCCGAGACTTGTGAACGCGTATCGCGCGGTTGCGCCCGATCGGCTATCGCCAATCCTAACTCTTTGGTGCGTTGACTACCCGCGCTCATCCGCTGCACGAGGTGGGGCATCAGCGCAGGCGCGAAGCGGCCTCCTGCAGCAGCTTCGAATTCCCCGTCTGATAGAACGCACGGAATGTGATCCTGTGGATCGTCCATACGGCCGATTCGCGCTGCAGTTCGAACTCGTAGTGGCCCGCCACCATCCAATTCTCACCGCCAACCAGGTCCTTAGCATGATGATAGCCCCGGATGTGGCAGATCGCTTCGGCGGTCCGTTCATGAATGACGACGCAGATAGGACTCAGCACGTGCTGCGTTGCCGTTAGAGGCGTCAGCAGTTGGCGCCAGCCATCGACCAGATCATCGCCATTCTGCGTCTGTACCTCTCCGCCGAACAACGACGTGTAATCAACGACGACCGTGTCGGCAAAGCGCGCACGCAGATTGTGCCAACGCCGCTGATCGATATCGTGCGTGACGCCGGTGACGGTTTCGCGCACAGCCTCGCGGTCGACGAGTTGCTGGCTGTTGATCATCATTACGATCCCCGGCGCGCTACCGTCTCTCAATTGACATGGAGCACGCGAAAGTGTCTGGCTTGAAAAAGCCACTTGCCGCCGCGCTTACGGTATGTATCTTCGTAAAGGCCGGCCATCCGATACGTCTTGCGTTCATTGTTCGTGACGAGCTCTGAAGTATAGTCGCGTCCAGTAGCACGATCGCCCTGCACACAGATCGAGCCCGGGGTACTGATAAACACAATCAGCGGATAGTGGGCCATCGCGGCACCTACCGCTGCCGCGATCGCATCCAGACCGTTCAATCTCCCGACATCGGGATGCGACCACTCCGCCTCATCAATCCAAAGTGATCGCCATTCTTTCAGATCGTGACGACATACGGCATCGCCGTAGCTTTCGCATAGTTCGCGAATCTCAAGACGATCTTCTATTGGGCCTTCAAACTGCATCAGCATCTCCAGGCTCGCGTGGCGGTGACGGGGGCACTAATCAGTCGAGTTCCGCTTCATCAAGGTTCTAAAGCAACTCAATTCTTCCCACTGCAATTTTGGCTCGTTTGGACTCATTAAAAACACAATGCGACCAAAACCAGCGGCGCGCAGATGCGCGATCCGGTCGTGAGAGTCCGCGGCGTTCATCGGGACGCGTATAACGATCGTCAAGTCAAGATCCTGGACACAACGCCCGGCTCGTTGGGTCTCAATCCTGATCTGGTCGATTATCTCCTGGATCTTGTCCGGAGCTATACCGTCCCATGCGATCCAACCGTCTCCATATTCCGCGATCCGGCGCGCTGTATAGGCGGAGAAGGCACCCTCCAGCACCGGGGGTCCCTTGCTCTGCAGGGGTTTCGGCCAGCTTCGAAGCGGGCCAAATTTTACGAACCGTCCTTCGAACTCCGCGACATCGTTGGCCCAGATCGCGCGGATCGCTGACAGATGTTCTCGCAAGGCCTTCCAGCGATCGTCAAAGGAGATCCCAAAATCCTCCACCTCACGAACGACGACGCCTGCGCCAATACCCAATATCAAACGGCCACCACATATCCGGTCCAGCGTCGCCAACGTCTTGGCGTAACTGATGGGATGGTGGAGAGGCAGCAGCGATACCGAGATTCCGAGTATTCAGGTCTGCGTGACGGCCGCAGCAGTGGCAAGGACAACGCACGGATCATACAGCTGATCCATGGCCTCTGCGTCCCGAAGTCCTGACCGATCGGGGTCCGGCGCGTGCGTATGTTCGCCAAACCAAAGTGATTCAAAGCCCTGCGCTTCGACCCATCGGGCGAGATCCGCCGGTTGAATTCCGAAATCCGTCATTCGTCCGCAAATGCCGAAATGCAACATGAGTCCCCCTCACGAGAACGCCGCTTTCGTTTCGCATCAATTTCGCCGGCAATGTCGAGATCGCGATACCGGTGCCGCGAATCTTGCCAGCGGGCCAAAAGATCGAACACCGGGCCGCCGCCTGGCATTCGCTCGACTGGTCCCGGCTATTCGCTCTCATCGGCCGCTGCACCTTGATGTCGTCACAGTAATCTTTCCTCCGTACTCCTTTGCCGCGTGCCCGCTAGAACCTGTAGAGCCCCTGCAGCCTGACCTCACGGCCGGGATTTGCGACGCCTATGAGGTCTTGGGGTTTGCCAAGCGGCTTGCCGAACAGGTTGCTGGCATAGAATTGGTCGGTCAGATTGGTACCGATCAATGCCACCTCCCAAGGCGCATCGGACGAGAACAGGCGCAAAGACGCATTGAAAAGCGTATAGGCTTGGGTTCCCGTATCCGGCTGACGATCGATGTTTGGAGCGCGGGTGTAGGTGGCGACGTCTGCCGTCATGCCCAATCTGTACGTCCCCGTCAGCGACGCCTCATAGTTGGTTCCAAAATGTACCTGCACTGGCGCAGTACCATAACTTGTGCCGGCGAGGTCCTGAGTCCCAGCGGGGCAGGTTTGTCCCGAGTAACAGGGGGCATTTGGATAGCTGCTGAATCGGTTCCGTACATATCCCACAAAGCCGTTGACAGACCAGTGACTCGCCAACTTGTAGTTCGCATTGAGGTCAATGCCCTCATTGACGGCGCTCGCAGCGTTGCCAACGGTAAAGCTCGTCGTCGCAACGTGATACGTCGCAATCTGAACGTCCGTATAGTCGTAGCGATAGACAGTGACATCGCCGCTGAACCGACCTTCAAGAGCGCTACCCTTGATTCCGACTTCCCCGCCCCGGTTCTTTTCCGGCGCATAGGTGAGGTTTGCGACAATCTCGCTTTGCGGTAGCTGCGTGTAGTTTGGAATAACCCCGGAGTTTTGGACACCGCCGGCCAGAAAACCCGTCTTGTAAGCGCCGTAGATCATGGTATCCGACGTCGGATGCCACGTCAGTGTGACTTCTGGGGAAAAGTTCTTATACCGCGTGCTCACATGATAGATGTTGCCAGTAGGTGTGAAACTGGGATCATCCAACGCGGGATGCGGGTAGAACAAATCGGCGTATTGAAATGGCTGGCCGATGTCCGAGCGCTTATGTGCGCTGGTCCAGCGGCCGCCTGCTGCCAGTTCGAGATTATCCGCAATATGCCAGTTCGCCTGTCCGAAGAAGGAATAGTTATCCGAGTAATTGTGGTCGTCATTGATGTAATCGGCCGTGATGCCGTAGAAGGGTCCCGGAACAGGATACGGCCCTAGGGTAAAGATCCGGGCTTCCTGGTAGTACGACCGGTTCTCATGTTCGAAAAAACCGCCAAACGTAAAGTTGACGGGAAGATGAAAGCTCGTACGAGCCCGAAGTTCTTCGTTCCATTCGACCGTGCTTTCTTCCTGCAGCACTGGCGTTTCAGCGAATGTATCCATGTCGAAGTCATCGAATTCTCCCGCGTTGACATGATAGATGCCCGTGATCGAGGAGATCGACACCTGCGGGAGCCGATAATTCACTGTCAACGTCCCGACATCCTGGCGGACTCGCGTATAGTACTTTCCGTCCGCTGGAGCGCGGGGAAACCCGGCGAGTACCACCGACGGCAGCGTGGGATCGTAGGTCGTGCGGTTGTTGCCGCAGGTCTCAGGGGTATCCTCCGTGAAGCTACCCGTCAGCAAATTATGGTAGTAGGGGTGAACTCCGTTGTCGCAGTGAGTCAGTACGGTTGAGCCGTTGGCTGAGTCATCGTGATAGTAGGAGCCGAGATATTTAAAGGTGGCATCCAGTGCGTCGGTTGGGGTCCATACAGCGGTAAAGCGACCAACCAGCTCCTTCGTCGCGGGAAACTTTCTGAAATTTGCGCCGGAAACCGGATAGCCCGATATATTCGCGGTCAGTGGCACCGCGCCATTGTTTACGTAACCCCCTTGCATATCCTCGCCGCGCACTGCGACACGCATTGCCAACGTATCAGTTACGGGAAACGAAACCGCGCCCTCAATGATCGGATCCTCCTGCAGGAATCCATAGCTAGCCTTGGCATAACCTTTCATCGGCTCGCCGGACTTGGGTGTTACGCTGTTCAGCGCCAATACGCCGGCCGGGCTGTCCTTACCGAAGAAGAGAGCCTGCGGTCCTTTCAGGGTCTGAATGTTGGCCAAATCAAAGAAACCTGCGTCGACGATATATCCGCGGGAAATGGGCATGCCGTCGACGATGACGGCCACCGGTTGCTCCAGTCCGGCGTCGCCAGTGCCAAAGTTCTCAATTCCTCGAATGCTGATGGCGGCGCCGGGAAATCCGCCGGGCTCTTTCGTGATGTCCAACCCTGGAGAAATGACGTTGAGTTGCGTCAGGTCTGCTATGGCGTACTTTTCGATCGTTGGTCCTTCCAAAACTATTGCGGCGACCGGAACGTCTATCAACCGCTCTTCGACTCGGCGCGCCGTCACAGTGACGGTTTCAAGGTCTCCACTAGCGCCATTCGACGCGGCTTGTTCGGCCGACGCACTCGTGGAAGCAGTCTGCTGTGCGCGTGCAGGCTGCACGAAACCGAACATGACTCCGCTAACCGCGGCAATCGCGTATCCCGCCCTCCGCCAGGCGATCCGCTTACCGCGCCTATCATTATCGAACATTTGGGTCTCCCATCCGAATATATGACACCGCTCCGATCGATTTCAGGGCCGCCCGCCCATGGGTCGTCACGATCGATTGATCCCGATTTTGAAGCACACCTACCCGAGTGCACTATCAATGCCACGGCTCGTCTGGGATGTCATGAGAGGCTCGTTAAAATCGACCTGTAGTCTCAGCACAGAGTCCTTCCCTTGTTAGAGGAGTACCGCGACGATCGGCTCAGGATGCGGTGAACGAAGAGCATCTGAAGCTTGTTCGCAAATACACGCCCATTTGAACGGCACGCCAGTGACAGCGCGATTGATCGCACTAGAATTCAAGCGCGCCCGACGAGCGACCTTTGATCGGAGATGCCGTGGGCGTTGCCTTAAATGCCGTCCCACTTGAGGATACACATGACTAACGACCTCGCTGATCAGAAGACGCAGAACTCGTCTGCGTATGTCTTGTCCGGCTTGCTGATCGCGTTGGGCGCAACACTACTCGTCGGCGGAATGCGGCTGATAGCGCTGCATGGCTCGGCATACTATGTCTTGGCGGGGTTCATCTATGTGGTCAGCGGCGTTCTGGTCTGGCGGGAAAACATTTGGGGAGCGCGCCTCTATGCGGCTTTGCTGATCGCTACGCTTGCCTGGTCGTTGTCTGAAGCGGGGTTAACACCATGGAGCCTACTCCCCCGCCTGGCTCTTCCGGCTGCGCTCGGCCTCTGGTTCTTGGCGCTTGGCAGACGTCGCGAACCGAACCAATACAAAACTGCGGCTGCTCCCCCTCTCAATCTTGCCGGCTTGGCGGGGCTCTTGTGCTTCGCCGTCATTTCTGTCGCGTTCGTAAGCCCCCCACAGGCGCTTTCGACCGCCTCGCTGTTTTCCTTTGAGAGCATAGCTGCGATGGCCGACGATCAGGGTGAGGCAAGCGATGAGTGGCCCAACTACGGCAATACGCTGCACGGCACGCGATTCTCGCCGCTGACGCAAATTACTCCCGAAAACGTATCCCATCTTCAAGTTGCATGGACCTTTCGATCCGGTGAAACACAGAATCCCATCACCTCGGCCGAGGCCACCCCGCTCAAGGTTGGCGACACCGTCTACACATGCACACCTCATGACGTGGTCATCGCGCTTGACGCCGAGAGCGGCGCACAGCGCTGGCGTTACGACCCCCACGTCGGCGCCGCGACTTACTTCATCCTGACCTGCCGGGGAGTGGCTTACTATCACTCGGCCGCGCGGACGGATGCGTGCGCGGACCGAATCATCCTGGCAACGATGGATGAAAGGCTGCTGGCGCTCGATGCGAAAAGTGGCAGATTATGCGATGACTTCGGAGATCGTGGCACCCTATCCCTGCGCGAGGGTATGGGTCAGATGTTGCCGCACTATCAATCTCAAACCTCCCCACCGACGATCATCAAGGATCACATCGTCGTAGGCGCACTCGTCCTGGACAATCAGTCCGTTGACATGCCCTCCGGAACCATCCGATCCTTTGACCCGGTTACCGGTCGACTGCAGTGGGCGTGGGACATGGGCGCCCCGGACCGCATCGGCATCCCGCCGGTTGGTCAGACCTACACCCGCAGCACGCCAAATTCCTGGACCGTGTTTGCCGCCGACGAGGACCTGGGCCTGATCTACATCCCCACGGGCAATCCGAGCCCGGACTTCTACGGCGCTGGACGTAGGCCCTTCGATGAGAAGTATGGCAGCTCCATCGTCGCGCTCGAGATCGAGACAGGACGGCCTCGCTGGTCGTTCCAGACCGTACATCATGACCTCTGGGATTACGACCTTGCAGCTCAACCTGTACTAACGAATCTGGACACACCGCAAGGCATCAAGCCGGCCCTGGTACAGGCAACCAAGCGCGGCGACATCTACGTGCTGGATCGGCGTACCGGCGTGCCGATCATCCCGGTCGCCGAGCGTGCGGTTCCGCAAGGGGCGGTCCCAGGAGAGCAACTGAGCAGAACTCAGCCCTTCTCGGGATTGGCGTTACCTTCTCCATTGCTCACCGAAGCGTCGATGTGGGGGGTGACACCGATCGATCAAATGATGTGCCGGATCGCGTTCCGGGAGTCCCGCTACACCGGAATGTTCATGCCGCCAGGCATCACGCCGTCAATCATTATGCCCGGGCTCACCGGGATGGTGAACTGGGGCGGGGTTTCAATCGATCCCGGCCACCAAGTTGTTATCGCAAACTACATGATATTTCCCTGGCGTGGCCATCTCGTGCCGCGCGCCTCAGTGCCGAAAGCAATGGCGGCCTCGCCGTACACCAGTCTGATGCGAGGGACGCCGTACGCCTGGGATCAGGGACCGTGGCTGGGGCCGCTCGGCGTGCCATGCAGTCAACCCCCTTGGGGGGCCCTGGCCGCGATTGACCTCAGCACGAACCGTGTGCTTTGGAACATGCCGCTGGGTACCGGTCACGACTCGGGCCCCATGGGGATCTCCAGCATGCTTCCTCTGACGATGGGGGTGCCGAGTTTCGGGGGAACGGTGACAACCCGCAGCGGGCTGGTGTTCATCAGCGGAACGATGGATCGCTATCTTCGCGCGATTGACCTTCGGACCGGGAGAGAGCTGTGGAAGTCTCGGCTCCCTGCCGGGGGACAGGCAACACCGATGACGTATAGCGCGGGCGGCCGTCAGTACGTAGTGGTCACCGCCGGCGGACATAGCATCATGGACACAAAGTTCGGCGACTACACCATCGCATACGCCCTGCCCGCACGTTGATTTGCGGTACGCGACATCCTAGCTCAGCTAGGAAGGCGTCAGTGGGGGCGCCAACCCGTGCCAACGCGCGCAGCGGCGTCGTTTGCCGCTGCCCGAAACGCTCGCGGGGATCTCCCAAAACGTTCCGAGAAACGCCGGCTGAAATGGGAGAGTTCCTGAAATCCCGTTCGAAGCGCAATCTCGCCGATCGACCAGCCCTTGAGTGCCGGATCGGCGAGCAATTCTCGGCTGCGATCAAGACGACGCTCGAGGATGTAGCGGCCCAACGTCGTGTTCGCCGTATTCATGATCGAGAACAAGTAGCTTTTTGAAATGCTCAGCCGCTCGGATACAAAGTCGACCGACAGCTGCGGATTTTGAAGATTCCCGGCAATCAAGTCTCTGACGCGCAGGAAATGCATCCGGGCACAACGCGAGTCAAACGCCGGCACACCGCTACAGTTCCCGAAGGTCGCACCGAGCAAGTGGACGAGGGAGGCCGCCAGGTCGTTGCCCGCACCTCCGCGTATGTCGCTGCGGGCACGCCAATATGACTGCATGCACTCGCGGAGAATTGCCGCTGTCCCTTGGGTTGCGTCGAGAGGAACCATGCACCACTCGTCAACGTCCACGAAACGAGACTTCAGCAACGGCGCGGAGAACGAAACGGCCAGGGAGGTTCCGGCGGCGCTTTGCTCCGTCTCCAACGGTCGATTTGCGTTGAGCAAGACCACGCTGCCCGGGGCGACAACGACGCTGGCTTTGTCACGCAGCACCACGCCCCCGCCGTCCACCAGAAGCATGAGTACGTAAGCTTCTCTCTCGTCACTGCGATCGAGCAGCCGGCGCCGGGCATAGAAGGGCCCGCTGACTTGGGTGCGGGTCCATTGCAGCGGCCCGATCACCGCCGTTGCGATAGCACCCGAAACATCGCCGACGCCCCTGACTCGCTCCATGACGATTGGAAAGTAAGTCGCGGAAATGGCGTTTTGCACGCCGGCTAACCCACCGGGCACACAGATCAGGTCCGACTCGTACATATTCCCCCCGCTTTCGCTGCAACCGCAGGATGCTGCCGGTCACGACGGCTCTCGTGTCCTTATGAAATTGAGGCTCTCATGAATTAACGTCACACGTCAACGTGAAAAATGCACGGAGTATCAAGCACATCGTCACTCAATGGCGTCCGACCGGCCGGTCGGTTTCTTGCTTTGCAGCATGCAGCTGTGCTGTTGCTCGTCCGTTGCCGGTCCCACCCCCGGCGCGCAGGGCGCGATGACGGATATTGGTCCAGGACTCTGAGTCGATTTGCCCCAGCGACTCGTGACATGCCCGCGCCGAAGCTAAAAGATGGCGCCTGTCCCGAAGGACGTACGAGGGCTTGTTTGCAATGCTGTCGCGACTGCTGGTTTCGTTGTTGGCCGTAGTTGCCGGTGTATTCTCGCATCCGGCAAGTTCAGCGACAGTGGCGGGCCGTACTTACAGCCCGGATCGCGTTCCCATCAAAGGTGCGCTTGTCACGCTATCCAGCGCAGACGGGATGGTGTCCGAAACGGTCTACACCGACGGCACCGGCGCATTTCAGCTCGAGACCAAGCTCTACGGCAGACTCATGCTGCGCGCCCGCGCGCCGGCTGATGCCGATGCGGTGCAGGCGGTAGACGTACCCGCCGGCGCCGGCCGAATCGAGCAGAGTTTCACGTTGCGGCGTCTGACGACGGCGCAGGAGCTCTCGGACAGCCTGCCCGCGAGCGCACATTTCGCGCGCATCAAGTTTCCGACGCCGGCCGCTCGGCAGCAGTTCCAGACTGACTGCTTGAGTTGTCACGAGATTGGCAATCCTTTCACGCGCAATGCCGCTCGAACTCCTGAGCAGTGGGCGGCATTTGTCCAGCTCATGCTGACGTATGCCGGGTACACGGATAAGAACCACCTGCAGGAGTACGCCGGCGCCCTCCAGCACGCCTTCGACGGGACACCCACCAACGCCCATGAACGCGTGACCCCGGACGATGGGGCAGTGAATGCACGGATTACCGAGTGGAAGTTGAGCGGCGCGGTAATTGCCCACGATACGGAATTTAACGCCGCGGACGGCAAGTTTTACACGGTCGACCAGGGCGTTGACAGCGTCTATGTCACCGATCCGGTCGCCAACGTAACGGTCCGAGTTGCACTCGCGGACAACAACGTTCCGGTGGGAGGAAGTTTTACCGAACACGGCTACCCTGTCCCGTTTGGGCTGACGGTGCGTCACGGCCTCCATAGCATTCAGCTCGGCCCCGATGGCCGTCTTTACACTACAGGCGCAATCGGCGGAGAGTTAGGAATCTTCGACCCAAAGACCCTGAAATATGAATCGCATCGCATTGGCGGGAATTCCTTGTACCCCCACACATTGCGCTTCGACAAGACAGGTATCGCGTGGTTCTCGATCGCGCAATCGAATCAGATCGGGCGCTACGACCCAAGCAACGCTGCCATCAAAGTGATCGACCTGCCTCGAGGCGTGACTCGATCGAACACCCGAGAGCCGCTGCCCTACGGAATCGACATCAACCCGATTGATGGCAGCGTCTGGTACAGCAAGCTGTGGGCCAACAAGATTGGCCGCCTCGATGCCAAAACACTCGAGGTGCGCGAGTTCGACCCCCCGGTATTCGGCCCGCGGCGACTGCGCTTCGACTCGAGCGGGGCGCTGTGGATCCCCGGCTTCGGAGACGGCAAGCTTGCATGGCTCGACCCTCGGACGATGAAGTACGAGATCTACCGCATCCCAACATTGGCCAGCGATGAGGTCGAGGCACCGTACGCCGTCGCTGTGGACCCGCGCACGCAGGACGTCTGGGTAACTGCCAATATGTCGGATCGTGCATTCCGCTTCATCCAGAAGACCCGGCGCTTCCGGGTGTATCCGCTTCCGACCCGCGGCACGTACTTCCGCGACTTTATCTTCACCCCGGATGGTCGCGTCTGTGCTTCCAGCAGTCCGATGCCCCCCAGATCCGAGGTCGTAGAAGGAGGCACGGACACGCTCGTGTGTATCGAGACGAATGATCCCTCGGTGACGCACTCAGACGACTCTGCGCGTGCTCGATGAAACTTTGCGCCGGCTAGTCTGCGCCATCGGGCTGTGCGCCGCGAGCGCCGTATCGTTGTCCGAGACCGTCGTTTCGGGGCAGGTGCGCGACATCAACGGCAATCCCCTAAAGCAGGTGCTGGTAACGTTGAGCCAACCCCCTGGAGTCGATGGCGCCGGCTTTACCACCGTCTTCACCGATGCGGCGGGACGTTTTGCCTTTGGCAAGCGTATCAGGGATCCGCTACGCGCGGATGTGACCGTGGAAGCCAAGGCCCTCGGCTACCGCATGGTATTTCCCGAGCATGGCCCCGCGAAGCTGCCGCCGGCGACTTCCGGAACTGAGATCGTTGAGTTGGTGCTGGTGCTGCAGCCGCAGCGCAATCAGGCCGATATGGCGCCTGCCTCGGCGTGGCTAAAGGCCATTCCGGATTCCGAGCCCGACAAGGCGCTGGTGATTCGCGAATGCGTCGCCTGCCACCAGATAGCGCACCCGGAAATGCGCCAATTCGTGCGTTCGATGGACGATGCGGCGATCAGCCGCCCGAGAGAGGCGCGCAAGCGCAGCTGGCAGCAATTGCTGACCTACATGTACGGAACATCACATGAATTCTTTGGCGACGGATTGGGCATTCCCTATGACTACGGCCATCTCGATGCGGGCGAGGCACGGCACCTGGAACCCATCTCAGAGCTGTTGTCGAAATACCTGCCTGATCAGCTCGACTACGTGGAGTATGCGTACGGTGCACCTTTGGCGGTGACGTCGAGGACCCAGATTCGCGAATACCCGGTGCCGAATCTGCCGGGACAACAATTTAACGTACTGGGAGTCCGCGAGGCGATACTTGCCGGCAAACCGCAAAGTCTCTGGGTCGTGGACGTGGCAAGTGACCACATCTTCAAGATCGATCCAGAAACCGGCCGCCAAAGCACGCTTGATGTTCCCTTCACGGGCATCACCGCACCGCACTCGATTTACGGCGGCTTCGATGGGTCGGTGTGGCTCACCTACCTCTTTCAACAGCTGCACGGAACGGTGAATCCGCAGACGGGTACGCTGACGCTAGCTCAGCGCAAAACAGCGGCGAATGATTATTATGTTTCCCACGACTTTGCCACGGACTGGCGGCGCAACGTCGAAATCGACACGAGTGGGCGTATCTGGTTCGGCGATGTTGCGAGCAATTCGCTCGGCAGCACCGACCTCAAGACCGGAGAGACAAAGCTTTACCAGGCGCCGGAGAGCCTATTGGACCACGGTACTGAAGTGCACGGTAACGTGCGCTTGGACGACTTGTATATGTATGGTTGTGTCATGACCTCGGACCGAAAGCACATCTGGTATACGCAGCTCAACGGTCGCTTCGGGGAGTTCAATACCGAAACGCTCAAGTACGGTGCCGCCGTTGAGGTTTCCCCCGCGAGTGGGCCCCGGCGGCTTGCGATTACCGAGAGGGACATTCTATATGTACCGCTGTTTGGCTCCGGACAGATCGTCGAATACGATGCGCGCACTCACAGACAGCTCTCCGTATACGCCTTGCCGGATCGTGCAAGCGCACCTTACGCGGTCACATGGGACACTGGGCGCCAAGTGTTGTGGGTAGCCACGTCCAACGCCGATCTAATCTACCGCTTTGATCCCAAGGACCACTCATTCGGCGTGATCCCGCTGCCGCGTCAGCGCGCCTACCTACGCATGCTGCAGGTTGAACCCGACACCGGATTTCTAGTAACCAGTTACGCGCTGCTGCCGGCGCGTGCACCGGGTCCCCGCATGGCGCTGATCGTCGATCCTGGTGATGACTATCCACCACGCAAGCGCGACGCTCAAACAGCGGCGTCTGACGCCGTAGCTGAGGCCGTCAATAAGCCGGCGCTGCAGGCCGCGCAGCCCTCGCCACCCGAACGAAAGGTAACCGTCAGCGAACTCGCGGAGCTAAGCAAGAAAAATCAATGCGTTAGTTGCCACAGCGTGACCGAGCCGCGAATCGGTCCCCCCTTTAACGCCGTCGCGATTCGCTACTCGCAGCAGCCTCGCGCCGTCACTGTTGAAGTGCTCGCCGCGAAGATCCTGAACGGCGGCGCGGGTAACTGGGGTTCCTTTCCAATGATCGCACGGGATCGCCTGCTGAGCCCGGACGAAGCACGGGCGCTCGTCCGCGCCATCCTCGATCTGCGGATCACTCAGTAACGCAGCGATAGAGCAGCTTCCGTCAGGCGATCGACTGTCCGCCCTCCACTTCGTAATCGATTCGTCGCCTGTACAGGGATTCCCTACTGATCCTGATTTCCCGATCGGAGCCCGAGTCTTGGTGTCTCTAATATGATCATGTCGACAGCGCGCTTGGCCAGCGCCGCGCCGAGCTGCCCGACCTCGGCCGCATTGTCCGAGGCAGCATTGCCGGCGGCGGCACGCGCCGCGATGCCTTCAAAGATCACCGCAAAGCGGAACAGCGAGAAAGCATAGTGAAATAGACCGGCGCAGTCCGCTGCGCCACGCACGGTCAATGCATAATAGCGCGCCAAATACTCCTGCTTTTCCGGGATGCCCAGGGCCGCAAGATCAAGGCCCAGAATGCCTCCGTATTCGCTCGGCAGCGTATGCCAGGCCAGACAATTGAATGAGACGTCGGCGAGCGGATGGCCGAGCGTGGACAATTCCCAGTCGAGCACGGCGATCACGCGGGGCTCCGTGGGATGAAACATCAGGTTGCCCAGGCGAAAGTCGCCGTGGCAGATCGTGGTTTCGTCGCCCGGTGCGATGTTGTCCGGCAGCCAGCTGATTAGCTTCTCCAACCAGGGGTTCTCGCGTGTCTTCGATGCCTGCCACTGCCGGGTCCAACGGGCGACCTGACGGCTGAAGAAATTGCCGGGCTTGCCGTAGTCACCCAGACCGATCGCCGCCCAATCCACGGCATGCAATTTGGCCAGGGTTTCCGCCATCGAGAAGTACATGGCACGGCGTTCTGTCGGGCTGACACCCGGTAAAGCGTACTCAGGAAAGACACGGCCTTCGAGCTTTTCCATGATATAGAAGGGCGTGCCAATGATCCCGGAATCAGGCTCGTACAGCACCATCCTGGGCACCGGGACATCAGTGTCGGCGAGCGCCTTCATGATGCGGTATTCGCGGTCCACCGCATGTGCGGAAGGCAGCAGTTCCCCAGTCGGCTTCTTGCGAAGGACCAGCGCACGGTTGTCGAAATCAACGAAGAAGGTCGGGTTCGACTGGCCGCCGCCAATACGCCCCAAGCGCATTCGGCCGGCCAGGCCAAGAATGGATTTGCGCAGGTAGGCGTCGAGACGCTCCGGATCAAAATCGAGGTTGGCAATATCGTTCGAGCTCATTGTCGCTCCTTACCGCAGGTTCGTCGCCCCGCCAATTCGGACAGGTCCAGCTTTAGGCGCATCCCAACTCCAGAACTCGCCGCCTTCCTCGATCATGAGCTTGGCCAGGACCATCTTATGCACTTCGGAAGCTCCATCGACGATCCGCGCCTGCCGCGCATACCGGTAGATCCACTCCAGCGGCGTATCCTTGGAGTAGCCGCGCGCGCCGTTGAGTTGGATCGCCGTATCGACCGCCTTGTGCAGCACATCGGCGACCACCACCTTGGCCATCGAGACTTCCTTGCGGGCGAAGCTGCCCTGATCGAGGTGCCAGGCGGCGTTCATTGTCAACAACCGGCCAATCTGAATCTGCAATCCGACTTCGCCCAGCATGCCCTGGACGCTCTCTTTATCGGCCAGCAGGGTGCCGCTCACCTCCCGCCTGCCGACATATTCGAGCGCGATTTCCATCGCCCTGCGCGCCAGTCCCAGCCACCGCATGCAATGCGTCAGTCGCGCGGGGCCGAGGCGAATTTGTGCGACTTTGAGTCCGTCGCCGACCTCCAGCAGACGTGCGTCATCGGAGATATCCAGGCCATTGAAACGCAGTTCGCAGTGGCCACCATGCTCCTCCGGGCCCATGATGGGGATCCGGCGTACAATCTCCCAGCCGGGCTGGTCGCGGTGGAACATAAACGCGGTGAGCCCACGGCGCTTGTCGTCCGAGGTCTTGGCCAGCAGCACGAAATGCTTGGCGACGGCGGCCCCCGTGATGAACCATTTGTGACCATCAATGATCCAGCGGTCGCCATTCTTGGTGGCAGTGGTGCGGATCATGGTCGGATCCGATCCGCCGCCCGGATGGGGCTCGGTCATGACGATGGAGGAACGCACGGATCCATCGATGATGGGTTGCAGCCAGCGCTCCTTTTGGGCTGCCGTGCCGACCTTGTTGAGCACGATCATATTGCCGTCGTCTGGCGCGGAACTGTTGAATACCACCGGGCCGAAAATCGAGCGGTTCATTTCCTCATAGCAGGCTGCCATGCCGACGAAGGACAGGCCCTGACCGCCGCGTTCCTTAGGCATCTGTACTGACCAAAGGCCTTCCGACTTGGCCTTGGCACGCATCTGCTGCAACTGCACGTCGTTGATGTTTTCGTGATCGTCGTACGCTGTGCGATCCGACTCCAGGGGAATCAGGTGCCTTTCCACGAAGGCCCGTACGCGTCGGCGGTAATCTTCAATTTCCGGTGTCAGGAGGTAATCCATAGTTGACTTTCAATTCACAGGGTGTTGATGGTGTGGCCGCCATCTACGACCAGCACACTGCCGGTCATATAGGAGGAGGCATCGGAGGCGAGCAGCAGCAATGGGCCGGACAGTTCTGCGCTTTTTGCCAGGCGCCGCTGCGGAATGCGCTTGATCAAGGCTAATCCGGCTTCGCTGGAGAAGAACTCGCGGTTCAAGGGCGTTTCGATATAACCGGGGGCCAGGGCATTGACGCGGATGCCGTAGCGCGCCAGTTCCAGCGCCATGGCTTGCGTCAGATGCAGCAGCGCGGCTTTCGAGGCGGCATAGGCGGGCAGCTGCTGCGTCACGCGGATGCCCAGGATCGACGAGATGTTGATGATGCTGCCGCGCTTGCCCGCAGCCTTCATGGCCCGCGCGGCCTTTTGAGCGACGCGCCAGGCGCCATTGAGGTTAACCTCGATCACGCCGGTCCAGTCCTCGTCGCTGACATCGAGCAGGGGTTTGGTCAGCGTGACGCCAGCGTTGTTGATCAGGATATCGGGCGTGCCAAGGCAAGCGAGGATTTCCTCGAAGGCTGCATCAACGCTGGCCGGCCGGCTCACATCCATCGGCACCGCATGGGTGCGCAAGCCGGCATCGGCCAGATCATCAGCGAAACGCCGGCCCTCGTCGATGCGGCGGCCCGCCAGAGCAAGCGTCGCACCGGCTTCACCCAGCATGCGCGCGAAGTCATGTCCCAAGCCGCCGAAGGCGCCGGTAATCAGGGCGATCTTGCCGCCGAGATTGAACAGTTTCTCGTTCATGGGGCTTGGTGATTCAATCGGGGAATCAAGCAAGCGCTTTGCGGGTGCGTGACTAAAGCGACGACAGCGTCTCCTCGGTGAAACGGAAGAAATGTTGATCACGTCCGCCAAACAGCGCCGTATTCACCATCAGCCGGCGGAAGTAGTGGCTGATGTCAAGTTCGTCGCTGATCCCCAATCCGCCGTGCATCTGCACCGCCTCGTTGGCAACATGGCGCGCCGCCGTGATGACATAGGCTCGGGCACCGCTGACGATGCGCGCCCGCTCGGCCGCAGGTCGCTCCATGGCCCCCTGCGCGGCCTGGGTCAGCGCCGCGATTTCCTGTTGTAGCAGGAACATATCCACCGCCCGGTGCTGTAAGGCCTGATTGGCCCCGATCGGCTTGCCGAACTGTTTTCTCACCTTCAGATATTCGCAGGTTGACGCCATCAGACAGCGCACTACACCCAAGGCTTCGGCGCACAGCGCCACGGTCGCCTCATCGCAGACCTCCGAGATCACGGCTGCAGCAGAGGCTCCACGTTCCGGACCCAGTCGCTCGGCAACGGCGCTTTCAAAACGCAGATTCGCGGCGCCGCGTCCATCGACCAGACGAAAAGACTCGCGGCTTATCTGAGCCGCCTCAGTCAAGCATAAGACTGGAACACCGCCGGCATCGACATTGCAAGCACATATGATGAATTGGTCGGCAATGTCGCCGTGAAGCACACCGATCTTGCTACCGGTCAAGGTGCCGCCGCGCAATTCGCAGGCCGCTCCTGGCGCCGGGTCATCGATAGAGGCGAATGCGAGCTTCAGCGAGCCGTCGGCCATGCGCGGCAGTAAATTAGCCTGTTGCTGCGGGGTGGCCTGCTTCAACACCAAGCCCGTGCACACGATGGCGCTGGCAAGAATGGGCTCCATCAGCAGGTGGCTGCCGACGACTTCCATGACGGCGCCAACAGCCGCGGTGTCCGCACTCATGCCTCCGCAATCTTCCGGCATGCGCAATGCCAACCAACCCAATTCCGCGTAGTCGCGCCAGGCTTGGATGCCGTGGCCGGCTGGGTTGTGCAAAACCGAGCGCCGCTGCTGAAAGCTGTAATTGTCGGCGGCATACCGCTGTGCGTTATCGCGCAGCATGGCAACCATCTCCGGGTCCATGCTCATAAGCCCAATACCACCTTGGCCACGATATTGCGTTGGATTTCCGATGCGCCGCCGAAGATCGTCGCAGCCCGATTGTACAAGTGATCCTTGAGCAGGCCGCCGGCATCGTCGGGCCTCAGCGGCGGAAGTCCACCGGCGTGCAGCGCCGCTGCATCCCAGGCGACTCCTGCCGGTCCCAGTGCATCGACGGTGGCAGCGGCGATATCCTGGTACAGCTCGGTGCCCCTGATCTTGATCAGGGATGCCTCGCCGCCATTCTCGCTGCCGTCCATCATCGCCTCCACCGCTTGATAGGCGGTTTCTTCAAGGGCGAGGAAGCGCAGTTCGTATTCCGCAATGCGACAGCGCAACAAAGACTGATCGAGCAGGCCTTGCTCTTTGGCCAGTCGCTGGAGCCGGTGCAGCGCATGCCAGGCCATACCGACAAGGGCGCCGGCGGTGCGTTCGTTCTTCAGCAGAAACTTGGCGTAGGTCCAGCCTTCACCTTCATGTCCGACGAGATTCCCGACTGGCACGCGCACATCTTTCAGCCAGACTTCATTCACGTGGTGATAACCGTCCATGGTGGCGATCGGCCTGACCTTTATCCCCGGGCTCTTCATGTCGATCAGCAGGAAGGAAATCCCTTTCTGCGGACGCGCTTCCCGATCGGTGCGCACCAGACAGAACATCCAGTCGGCCCACTGCGCGTAGGTGGTCCATACTTTCTGACCATTCACCACATAGTGGTCGCCATCGCGCTCGGCGTACGTGCGCAACGCAACGAGGTCGGACCCGGCCTCCGGTTCCGAATAGCCTTGCGCCCAGAACTCTTCGGTATTTGCGATCTTGGGCAAGAAACGCCGCTTCTGGGCTTCCGAGCCATAGGTATAGATCACCGCTCCGACATATTTGACGCCGAAGGGAATGACCCAGGGGCAACCTTGGCGCGCCAACTCGTCCTCGAAGGCGAAGCGTTCCAACGGCGACCAGTCCTGGCCGTTATGCTCTCTCGGCCAATGCGCGATAGCCCAGCCCTGGGTTTGCAAAAGACGCATCCAGCGCAGATAGTCAGCCTTATCCAGCACCTGGTGACGTCGCGATTTGGCGAGCAAATCGGCGGGCATGACGTGCGCACAGAAATGGCGAATCTCTTCCTTGAGGCGCGCTGCGCGTAGACGGGCCTGCAACATTGATTCAGACATGATTGAACAAGCCGTTGCGTCTCACTTTATGGTCACTGTGCTAGCGCGCCGCCGTCGATGACCAACTCGATCCCGGTCGTGTATGAGGCCTCGTCCGAGGCGAGATATAAAACGACG
>Ga0137409_10002629_pt1 | contig 19176 bp, 15 predicted proteins | sample CZODoug1_16funga_FD_122059 | JGI IMG/M metagenome (GOLD analysis project Ga0137409, IMG submission 122059) | Vadose zone soil fungal communities from Angelo Coast Range Reserve, California, USA - CZODoug1_16fungal (Hybrid Assembly) | ecosystem: Environmental > Terrestrial > Soil > Vadose zone... | reverse complement strand
CATAACCTCTTATCATCTCCGCAGGTCTTGTTGCCTTTAGTATTTCTACTCGGCATTAGGCACAAGGTTTGGTAGTGTCTTGATTTTGTTGTAGCAGACATGACAATAAATTATATCCCATTATCTACCTTGAATACATTGCAAAGAACGAAAGGAAAATAAAGAAAACGACAGAGGATGCTGGGCGATAGATATAGCAACCCACGTGGCACAACAGTCCCGAGGACGAAACGTTGCTGGCCTGCGTTTGACCCATCGCAAATTCCGCTTCCCAGCGGTAAAGTGGATGGTTCCCGGAAACTTCAATTCGAATCCGGGAATCGCCTGCTTATCAATTCGATGACCCTGACTACGGCAGGAGGTAGCCGGTTTCTGGTGGAAAGTGGCGCGCCTTACCACCAAATCGAGGTCGTGCTGCATGGACTATTGTTGACCCTTGCGATCTACATGCCGTTCGTAGTCTCTCTCGCGGTGGCGGGCGGATACTGGCTCATGAGACGGTCCTTGCAACCGGTGGACGAGATCACGAAGAGGGCGGAGGGGATCACGTCCACGAATTTGAGTGAGCGTCTGCCGGTGATACGCTCCGGTGACGAGTTGGAGCGGCTTTCCATGTCTCTGAACCGTATGATCGAGAGGCTCGATAATGCCTTCGAGCACATCAACCGGTTTTCCGCCGACGCTTCTCACGAGTTGCGCACGCCGCTAACGATTCTGCAATTGGAACTGGAGGGCATTGCACAGAACTATCACCGGGACGCCTCGGTGGGAGATCAAATCGGCAGCGCTCTGGAGGAAACACACCGGATGTCCCGGATCGTCGAAAGCTTGCTCACTATCTCGCGTCTCGATGCCGGCGAAGTGAAGATGGATCAATCGCATTTGGATCTGGGAGAGTTGGCCAAATCAACTGCGGGCGAAATGAAGCTGTTGGCGGAAGAAAAATCGATCGGATTGCGCATCCATGCAGGAACTGGAGTTCACATAGTGGGGGACCGGGTTCGCCTCCAGCAGGTAATCGTGAACCTCATCGACAACTCCATCAAATACACCCCGGTAGGTGGCATGATCGAGGTCCGTGTCGGCCGCGAGGGGAATAGTGCGATCCTCGAAGTCTCCGACAACGGCCTCGGCATCCCGGCTCACGCTTTGCCGCATGTGTTCGAACGCTTCTATCGTGCCGACAAAGCCCGTTCCCGCGCCAGCGGCGGAGCCGGACTCGGGCTCTCCATTGTCAAAGCGATCTGTGCTGCCCATAACGGCGAAATCAAAGTCTCGAGCCAGGAAGGCCTGGGAAGCACCTTCCGTGTGGAACTCCCGCTGCTCACGGTTGTTGTGAATGATGGAGCCGGCGCTGCACTTCGGGAAGTCTAAGTCGAAGCACATACTGCCGTTCTATTACATGCCTTTCGCAAGCCGGCGTTCAAATAGAAGAAAACAACATGGGAAGACCATCAACCGGCAGGGCCGACACCGTGAGCGAACCGGCACACGATTTTCCAACCCGGGATCGCAAGTCAAAGATCTGGTCCGTGATTCGCGTCTCCAGCGGCAATTTTCTGGAGATGTACGACTTCATGGTCTTTGGTTATTACGCCGCTGCAATCGGCAATGCATTCTTCCCGAGCGGGAACCCATTCGTATCGTTAATGTTGTCGCTTATGACGTTTGGGGCGGGCTTTCTGATGCGCCCCCTGGGCGCCATCGTGCTCGGGGCGTACACCGATCTCCATGGACGCCGCGCCGGCCTCATCCTCACTTTAAGCCTGATGTCAGTGGGGATCGTCTCCATCGCATGCATGCCCGGATACGCCACAATCGGCCTGATCGCCCCGCTGCTTGTGCTGGTTGGGCGCCTGCTTCAGGGTTTTTCAGCAGGCATGGAATTGGGAGGCGTATCGGTTTACTTGTCGGAGATCGCCACTCCCGGGCACAAGGGCTTCTACGTCAGTTGGCAATCGGCGAGTCAGCAAGTGGCCGTCATGTTCGCAGCCCTGGTCGGAGTCGTTCTAAGTTCGATCCTGCCATCGCAGAAAATGATGCTGTGGGGGTGGCGTGTCCCATTGCTCCTTGGTTGTGCGATCATTCCATTCCTCTTCAGGCTAAGGCGGTCTCTCCAGGAGACTGACGAGTTCGTTGCCCGCAAGCACAAGCCAAACATCTCGGAAATTCTGCACTCGCTCACTGCCAGCTGGCGGATCGTAATCATTGGAACCATGCTGGTGACCATGACCACGGTGTCTTTCTACATGATCACGGCTTATACGCCGACGTTCGGCAGCTCGGTACTTCACCTGGCCAGCATGGACAGTCTGATCGTCACCCTGTGCGTGGGCGCATCGAATCTCTTCTGGCTCCCAATAATGGGGTCGCTTTCCGACAGGATAGGGCGCCGGCCCTTGCTCTTTGTTTGCACAATCCTGATGTTGCTCACGGCCTATCCGGTGATGCTATGGCTGGTACACGAACCATCTTTCTCGAGGTTGCTCGCGGTTGAACTCTGGCTGTCTTTCATCTTTGGCAGCTACAACGGGGCAATGGTCGTTTTCCTGACAGAGATCATGCCGGTCAGAGTGCGGACCTCCGGGTTTGCGCTTGCGTATAGCCTCGCCACCGCCATTTTCGGGGGCTTCACGCCCGCCATCAGCACATACCTGATTCACGTTACCGGGAACCGGGCAGTCCCGGGGTTGTGGTTATCCTTCGCCGCCGCGTGTGGCCTTGTGGCGGCGCTTTTTGCCAGACCTCATGCTGAAGAATGAGAGCGGCATCAACAACCTAGTGCTCTCCACACAGTCTATGTCCGTTCCACAGGTTTTACGCTCTCCGCAAGGCGCTTTTCACCCCGCTTTGTGAGCCCGCATTGGGTTGAGTTTCTTGTCCACTAGTCCCGTAGGAGTCGGATGGGAGGTCGGTGCCATGAACTGGCACACGCGGGCTATGGTCGGACAAAGGAAATGAGCAGAAGATAGCGGATCAGAAGGGTTCGGATCTTCCGGCGAAAGAGGATTGTGGAGTGGGGAGAAGCTAGATGTCTGATGTCACAATGAACGCGCAAGGTACCAGGCTGGAGTGGCACTCTATCGAAGAAATTCCACCACTTCACGCGGTGGAGTACGCCGGCGAGGTCTGGTTGCAGTCAGGCCCATTACTTCTGGTGAATGCCGCAGGGAAAATGGCAATTGGGTATTGCCAGCAAGAGGCAAGCGGCCGGCCGGAATTCGAGGTCGGCGCCGGGAACGAAAGACTCAGCAACATCTCCCTTTGGGCGATCGTAGAGCCGCCCAAACAGAACCTGGGAAGAGGCGAGCGGGATTTCGTCGCGAAGACGATTCGCGGACACGGATTACCGGGCTAAGTGTCGAGTTCGCCGAGCTGTCGAGTTCTGAAGGTTCAGCAGACCCGATTCGGTTTCTCTCATCACCGACGCATGCACTCCCGCTCACGCCGTCGGAAATCCGACAGTTGGAACAGGCATGGCAGCCTAAAGATGTGCCACCGAGTTTGAACGATAACCCATTGAGAATATTGGTCCCGACATAGCCCTTCCGGGGATGGCTGACTAGTGGGGTTGACACTCTTCCCATATGTGGCTAAATTGCCTAGCAACAAGTTGGTCGGAATTCCGACCACTGTTGTCCCAGCCGTGCGGAGGCTGACTTTGAGTTCGTCCAACGCTACGGGAGCCTCAGCGTTTTTCCCGAGGTTCGGAAGGTCCAGCGGCGAGGCGGCCGCTGACATATCGGTGCCGGACGCGTCAAAGGACGACGAGCATCTGTTGTTGTACGTTCAATCGGGAGATCGCGAAGCTCTCGGAGTCCTCTTCGACCGCTATGCGCGATTGATCCTATCGGTGGGTCAGCGAGTTCTTCGCGATACCGCTGAAGCCGAAGACCTCGTGCACGATGTCTTTCTCTTTCTCCTTGATAAGAGTGACCTCTTCGATCCGGCCAGGGGTTCAGCACGCGCGTGGCTCGCGAAGGTGACATACCATCGGGCGCTTGATCGGCGAAAATACCTGGCGCGGCGATGTTTTTGTGACACCCGTAACAGCGCTAATGATGCCGCGAGTTCAAGCATTACAGAAGGTCCGGAGCTGTTTTATTGGCAGTCATATTTACAACGTGCTTTTGATGACTTGTCAGAAGAGCAACGTCTTACCCTCGATCTTTATTTTTTCCAGGGTTTCACCATTAATGAAATCAGTCTGCATATCGGGAAGTCGCCGGTCAACGTACGCAATTACTATTATCGAGGGCTGGAACGCCTGAGAGGGTTGATGGTTCGGCGTGAGTTGACGAAGTAAATGGGGGAATAATATTGAAGTCGGGACTCTTGGGTTGGGAGTGTAAGAGCAATTGATTACGCATGACGAGTTTCGCGTGCTTAGTGCGTTGTCGACCTCCGGCAGCCTTACTGCGGAGGAGAGTAGCAGACTGGAGGAGCACCTGCTCGTATGCCTTGAGTGTCGAAAAGCAGCGCAGGAATACGAGACTGTTGCGCGAATCGTCATGCCGTCGCTGGCCGCGGATTTTCCCACTGATGTCTGTGAGCCTCCAGAAGGTTGGTCTGAAGAAAAATCGAAGCGAGAATTGTTCAGGCAGTTTGACCTCGGCAAACAACCCGATAGTGGACCCTTGCGTCTGTTCGGGTTGGGCAAAGTAGGGTATGTTAAGCGTCCAGTTGCGAGAGAGCGGAGAGAGGCGTTTGCCTGGCTGCATCGCGCCACAGGAACGCTGACCTATGCAGCGGCCAGCATCGCCTTGGCTGGCCTAATGGGAATCTTGGGATATCAGATGGGAGCAAGCCGGGGCGTGAATCAGGTCCCCGCGAGCCAGCGTGCAGATCCGGACGCGAAGCGGCGGCAGGATGAAATCGCGGCCATGTCTCAGGAGCGGCAGTCGCTGCGCGCACAATTACAGGAGCGGGACCGCGCAATCGCCAATCTCACCGGCAAGACCGCTCACCAGTTGGCCGAGATCCAGGAACTGAAGAATGAAGATCACCAGACGCAGGATTCCTACCTGAGGGCGCAAGAGGAGAGCACCCAGGCTGCGTCGGAACGAGATGGGTTAAGGCAAAAGCTTGAGCAGGCACAGTCCGAACTGGCATCAATGCAGGCGGACATGGAATCTCTCCGGCAGCAACGTGCGAATGCGGCGGCCCGTGTCGCAGAACTCGAAACACGCCTGGGGCAATTTCCTGAACTATTGAAGGACCGGGACGCCACAATTGAGCAGCAGCGTGAACTTCTGGCACGCGACCGCGACATCCGGGACCTCATGGGCGCTCGCGATCTTTACATGGCGGAGGTGATCGACGTAGGGCGCAATGGAGAAACAAAAAAGCCTTTCGGACGAGTCTTCTACACAAAGGGGAAATCGCTGATTTTCTATGCCTATGATCTGGATCAGCAGCCAAGCCTGCGCGAGGCCAGTACGTTTCAGGCGTGGGGGCGGCGTGGGCCAGATGTGGCTCAGGCAATGAACATGGGCATTTTCTATGTCGACAACGCAACCCACAAGCGTTGGGTTCTCAAGTTCGATGACCCGAAGTCCCTTGATCAAATTGATGCGGTTTTTGTCACGGTGGAGCCCAAGGGTGGCAGTCGGAAACCCAGTGGAAAACAGATGTTGTTTGCGTATCTGCGCGTGGAGCCGAATCACCCTTAGCCCGAGTTCTGGTCGTTTCCTCTCCTCTCTGAACAAGCCAAACTCCTGAGAATATTGATCTTTCTCTGACAAAGACGCGGCCGTTGGATCGTATATAAGGCGTGGAGTGCCAAATCCAACAATTGATTGGGAGGTAATGGATGCACGACCGCGTTGTTTCTCTTGTGGTTCTCTGCATCGTTATCATGGCCGCCTTCCCCCTCCATAGCCAATCTCCGACTGCGACCGTGAACGGACAAGTGCGCGACACCTCGGGAGCTGTCGTGCAGGGCGCCGATGTCCAACTGATCAACGACACGACCGGGGTAAAGTACACGGCCAAAACAAATAGCGACGGTATTTATTCCGTTACCGATCTGCCCCCCGGCACCTACCGCCTCCAGATCTCGAAGGCAGGCTTCAAGACCATCGTGAAGCCGGATATCCGCCTGAATGTTCTGGATGCACGCGCCATCAACTTTGATCTGCCGGTGGGCGCGGTCTCAGAGATCGTGACGGTTGAGGGTGGAGTGGCGCTTGTCAACACGGAATCGGCGGAAGTGAGCACGGTGGTGGATCGGCAGTTTACCGAAAATCTGCCGATGAATGGCAGGAGCTTTCAAACTCTGATGCAACTCACTCCCGGCCTGGTTTTAACCCCGACAACCGACCAGAGCCCCGGGCAATTCAGCGTCAATGGCCAACGAGCCAGCACGAACTACGTTATGGTCGATGGCGTGAGTGCGAACATCGGTACGTCCACATCTCCTGCGCCTTCTCAAAACGCCGGCGGTGCGATCGGCGGCTTTAGTGTTGTGGGGGGCACGAACAATCTTGTGTCGGTGGATGCGCTGCAAGAATTTCGCATTCAGACCTCCACCTACGCGCCGGAGTTTGGGCGCACACCGGGCGCGCAGATCTCGATTGAAACCAGGTCCGGCACAAACCAGCTCCACGGCACACTCTTTGACTACCTGCGAAACGAAGCCTTCGACGCAAACGATTGGTTCGCGGACCTCGGGCATTTCCGTAAGGCGGCCGAGCGCCAGAACGATTTCGGCGGAGTTCTGGGTGGAGCGCTGGTGAAGAACCGCACATTCTTTTTCTTTTCCTATGAAGGCTTGCGCTTACGCCTGCCACAAACCGCCATCGATGCAGTGCCATCGTTGCAAGTGCGTCAAGATCCGAATACTCCGGCTGCGATTCTTCCGTTCCTTAATGCGTTCCCAGTTCCGGCAGCGAATGCCCCCGTCTTCGGAACCGTCGACCCCGATCTGCGGGAATTCGACGCGAGTTATTCAAATCGGGCGACGCTGGACGCAACCAGCCTGCGAATTGACCACCGCCTGAACAGCAACCTTTCTATTTTTGGGCGGTACAACTACGCTCCGTCCGTAAGCGTGGAGCGCTCTTCAGCGGCACTCAATACAATCGTCCATGAGACGATCAACACGCAAACCTTGACTGTGGGCGCGACCTGGTCTCTTGGGCCGAACGCTAAGAATGATTTCCGTTTCAATTACAGCAGAAACAGCGCTGGAGGCCGCGACACTCTGGATTCGTTTGGCGGAGCCACGGTGCCGCCCGATTCTTTTCTGTTACCGGCGCCGTTCTCCGTGCAAACCGCGCATTCCGCGATCGGGCTTTTTAGCGCTGGATCGCAAGGAGGAGGAATATTCGCCGGGAAAGATGCGAACAATATCCAACGCCAGATGAATTACGTCGACAGTTTCTCCATCGTCAAAGGGCGGCACTCATTGAAGTTTGGAGTCGACTACCGGCGCTTGTCGCCCACGTTTTCGCCGGCGGATTATCAGCTCGCCACAGATTTTGTCGACGTGCCATCGGCGGTTGCTCTACAGGTGTACAGCACGTCGGTCATTTCGAGCATACCGGCACGTGTGATCCTCAATAACCTGGGCGTATATGCGGAAGATGGCTGGAAGATGTCAGACCGACTTAGCCTGACTTATGGTTTGCGCTGGGATGTGGATGTGGCCCCTCACACGGCGAGCGGCGCTAATTTTCTGGCTATTACCGGCTACAACAACTTGAATTCCCTGGCCGCGGCCCCTCCCGGAACGCCTATCTTCCATACAACCTATGGCAACTTTGCACCGAGAGTTGGAGCGGCGTATCTTGTATCGCGATCCCCAGGTCATGAGACGGTGTTGCGAGGAGGGTTTGGCGTGTTTTATGACCTGGCCACAGCGCAGATCGGAGACCAGATCTACCCAGTCCTATATCCATTTAGCGCTGCCCATTCCTGTCTCTCTTTTTTCCCACTCCCTAATTGCCCTGATCCTCCTAGCAGTTTGACGTTTCCTTTGCCAACCTCCGCAACCCAGCCGCCCGAGATCTCCTTGGCTAACGCCATCGGGAACGGTCTATTCATAGGATTTGACCCTAACTTGAAGCTCCCGTATACACTGCAGTGGAACCTGGCCTTATCGCAGTCGTTGGGGACAAATCAGATGTTGTCTGCGTCGTACGTGGGTGCCGTCGGTCGCAAATTGGTCCAGCAGGAGCAGACACTACTCCCCACTACTTTTGTGGAATATTTCCTTGACGGAAACACTGGAACATCGAACTACAACGCACTGCAACTGCAATTCCAGCGAAGAGTGTCGGCTGGATTGCAGGTTCTGGCGTCTTACAGTTGGTCACACTCGATTGATACCGGTTCGAACTCCAGCCCCACGACGGGCAGTGTTTTTGCTCGCGGACTAGATCCGAACATTAACCGCGGCGACTCGGACTTCGATATTCGGAACTCTTTCTCGGCGGGCCTGACCTATGACATCCCCTCCGTCAAAGAAAGCCGGTTGCTTCGCGCCGTGGCGGGTGGATGGTCAGTCGACACCTTGATTCAGGCGCGGTCAGCGGCACCTGTGCTTGTGCATAACTCATCGTGGTTTTTCATTGACGATCCAGTAGCGATCTCACAGGTGACCGTTCGTCCGGACGTGGTTCCGGGACAGCCCCTCTATCTATCTGGAACGGGCTGTGGGGTGCTATTTGGATCGATATGCCCCGGTGGAAAAGGACTCAATCCGAATGCTTTCGTTAGCCCACCCATTGACCCAAATACTGGCTTCTCTTTTCTTCGTCAAGGTAACTTGGGTAGGAATGCGCTCCGCGGCTTTGGGGCCACCCAGTGGGACTTTGCCATCCATCGAGACTTTGCGCTCGAATCACTACATCTTCAATTCCGCGCCGAAATGTTCAATCTGCTCAACCATCCTAACTTCACGAATCCGATCGGAGATCTGGCGCAAGTATTCTTTGGCGAATCGACGCAGATGCTGAACCGCGGACTCAACGGCGGCTCGCGATCCGGCACGGGCGGATTCAGCCAGCTCTATCAGATCGGCGGACCGCGCTCGATCCAGCTTGCGCTGAGATTCCAATTCTGATGCGATCCTTGGAGGGACAAGTTCCAAAAGCAAGGAAGAACAACTCGCGCCGAGGGCAAGAGCAAATGAATGGCAGGAGTGCATCGCTCGTCGTTCTAACCTGCTTGTTGAGTGCATCTTGGTCGGTTGGTATCCAGGTAGCGGCGGCGCAGGATAGCCAAGCAGGCGCCGAAAAATTTTCGGCGAAATCGCCAGTCACCATTGCCGATGCGATCGAAATGACGCAAATTGGCTATCGGCGGACTCCGGATGACTACGTGTCGCACGATAACGTAGTTGAATTCTCGCCTGACCGCGGCAAGTTCGTCTTCGTGACGCGGAAGGCGAACCTCAAGAACAACACGGTTGAATTCTCTTTGCTTGTTTTTCGAACCGCGGAAGCCTTTCGATCGCCAACTCCTGAGGTCGTGGCTACTCTGGCCTCGTCTTCCAACCGCGATGCCATCACGAAAGTTGGCTGGCTTCCCGACAACGACACACTTGTATTCCTCGGAGAGCAGCCCGGAGAGAACCCGCAGGTCTACCGGGCGAGTTGCCGAAGCAGGCAACTCGATAAGCTCACGAATCAACCGACACCGATTGCCATTTACGCCGTCAGTCGTGAAGGAAACCGGGTTGTCTACCTGGCTCCGCCGGCGCCGCACCCGGTGCTCTCGGAAGAAAGGCTTCAGCGCGGATTTGCCATCACATCGGAGAACTGGATCGAACTCTACGAGAATCGTTATTCGAAATTCGATACACGAATGGAGATTTTTGTCCAGACGCACGGGATGGCCGCCAAACAGATCGGTGGGGTGCGCGATCTCGATACATGGGATGCCAACTTGAGTATCTCTCCAAATGGCCGGTACGCATTGTTGGATGGCTGGGTGAATGAGCCCCCGAAGAGCTGGGGTGAATACAAAACTTCCATTCTATCCGTGGGTGTTATGACGCCTTGTGTGGCAGGCAAGGCAGGGGAATGCCCTCGCCAGCATCTCATTGTTGATCTGGACAACCGAACGATCAGTCCGCTGATGGATGCTCCGGTCTTTCCGGCCAATCAAGGCGCCGAGCTTAGTGCGTGGACGAATCGAAACTCGATCTTGCTGATCAATACTCTCCTGCCGCTGGACGTATCGGATCCCGAGCGCCGCACCCGGCGTCAGGACCACCTGTACGCTGCCGAAGTGACATTGCCGGAGAAGAGGATTGTAGAAGTCTCTGAGCGACCCGTCCCGTTTCCAGTTTTCTTCATCGATCCTGACTCAACTACTGACCGGATCGTGGGGCGACCGAGAGTTCCTGCTGATGGACCACCCTTTGAGTTTCGCCTTGATTCGGGTGGTTGGACGATTCGACAGCTCGACCGGGCGCCGAGCCCTGCGCCGGGCCTGGCTGTCACCCTGGAGGAAGACCTGAACTCACCTCCGAGACTGGTTGCGACGGAGCTGAACAGTCAACGCAAGGGCGTTCTTATGGACCTGAATCCAAGGTTTTCTACACTTACTTTCGGACATGTCGAGGTCTTTAAGTGGAAGGCGAAAGACGGGCATGCGGTCGCGGGACTGCTTTATTATCCGTCCGATTATATGGCCGGGTCGAAATACCCATTGGTAATTCAAACCCACGGGTACAGCCGCGAACGTTTTTGGATCGATGGGCCGTACAGCACAGGCTTCGCTGCCCAACCACTGGCAAACAAGGGTATCGCGGTGCTGCAAATGGATCTGGGCGATATCGATGTCAAGGACTCATACAGAGAGATTAATGACATCTTGTCAACGGCCAAAGAAGGGCCGCACGAAGTTGCCGCCTACGAGGCAGCGATTGATGAACTGGATCACAAGGGACTGATCGATCGAAACCGGGTTGGACTAACCGGGTTCAGCCGTTCGAGCTACCACGTGTTGTACACACTTACTCACTCCAATTACCATTTCGCTGCGGCAATCGCATCGGACGGCGTTAATTTTAGCTATGGAAACTGCGTATTCTTGTCCGGCGTTGGCGACCGTGACGATCTGGCGCCGTGTGAAAAAGTAAACGGCGGCGGGCCTCCCTACGGCGATTCACTCTCCGGCTGGGGAAAGGCCGCACCCACGTTCAATCTTGACAAGATTGAAGCTCCCGTACTTCTTCAGGCGGTTACTTCTCCTCTCGGCGAGTGGGAGATATTTTCCGGACTGAAATGGCTGAACAAGCCGGTCGAAATGCTCAACTTTTACCCCTCAGGGGAACACGTGCTGGTCAAGCCGTGGCAGCGCATGCTGTCGCAGCAGACCACCGTGGACTGGTACTGCTTTTGGCTCAAGGGCGAGGAGGATCACGACCCAGGCAAAGCTGAGCAGTATCGTCGGTGGCGCGCGATGCGTGTGCTCCATCACGGGGATGGCAAGGCATCGATCGCAAACTAGTCAAACTTCTGTTAAGGACCATCAAGATGGAGCGCGATTCCCACGCGCGTCCATCTCGTGTCTCCACATCGCCCTCTAACTAGCCCTTATTCATCCAGATCATAGGCCGGGATGAAGTTCCACCACCTGGGTGCCGAAAGTACGAAGTCAACGAAAGCGTGAAACGGCTTTCCAATGCCTTGCACGATGCTGGCGGCATCGCCAAGAACCTGATTTCTGGTTTTGTGTAGATCATGATGTTCACCGGGTTCAACTGCATTCATGCTAAGCCGTTGATTGTTGCAACCGTTGGCCGCAGCCGGTGCAATCCCCACTACTCGTCCAGATCATAGGCAGGGAAAATATCCCTAGGCCGTGGGGGTGGGAGAGCGAAGTCGGCGTACGGGAATGAGCCCTTCCCAGTTGACTGAATGAGCCTGATGGCCTGGCCAATCACGTTGACTTCCGGTTTTTCGTACTCCATGGGTTCCTCCTGCCGATGGCGTCCACAGTTTTCTACGATTTGTCTCAGAAAAGACCCTCCTCTCAGCTCGACGAGAAACTGAGGGGAGGGCGATGATCGCTACTCGTCCAGATCGTAGGCTGGAACGAAGTTCATCGGCCTCGGGGGAGGCAGTGTGAAGTCGGTCGAGCCGGGGACGTGTTTTACTTGACCCTGGATAACGCTTGCAGCGTCACCAAGAAAGCTGATTTCAGGCTTTGCGTATTTCATGGTCTTTGTCCTCTCAGAGTTATTTGACTGCTTCGGCATACAGAAGAGTCCGTTATGAAAGATCCTTCCTCCCAGCTGGATGCCGGGCTGAGAGGAAGGACAACCGCACCTACTCGTCCAGATCGTAGGCCGCGACGTAGTTCTGCGGCCTCGGAGGTGGAAGCGTGAAGTCGGTCGAACCAGGGATTTGCTTCTTCTGACCTTGAATGACGCTTGCGGCGTCACCAAGAGCGTTGATTTCAGGCTTTTCGTATTTCATGGTCTGTTACCTCTCGATTGGATTTAACTACTTTGCATGCTTGAGTAGTCCGTGTATAAAATCCGTGCATAAGAAAGAACTTTCTTTCCCCTTGGCGCTGGTGAATGTGCGCCCTAGGGAGAGCCAGTCGCGTTTACAACCGCTGTGACCTCGCGGATGCGGTTCCGCTGGTCGGCTGCGGCCAAATGGATCAGACCTCGCCGGCCCACATCTCGCATCCACAACTCCAAAGACAGCGCTCTTAGCAGTCGCACCAACTGCGGAGCCTTTCCGCTCTTTGCATCGATGAAGGCTTCGCGAAATCTCGATTCGTCAAAGTAACCAAGCCGGACTGTGGCGAGTGGAGAGTCGAATAGAGATTCCAGCCTGCTCCAGTCGTTGTCCAGTGCCCGCAAGGGCCTTCTGGCGGACGTTGCTTTGGTCCGGCGTGACAGGATCTCCGCGGGCACAATGCCGACAAGGGCGCGGCGCATCAGAGATCGGCGCTCTCCGGGACGAAGCAGCTGTTCTCTCGGGATGGCGATCAGAAATTCAACCAGGTTCTGATCCAGGTACGGATATCTTCGTTCTTCGCCACCCGCTTCCCGCGTCGCTGCCATTTGCCATGACATGAGAGCGATTGTCTGAGCGCATTGCTGGCGACTCGGTAGCCAAAATCCGAACCGTTCGGTCGATCCCAGGTGGCGCACAGACAGACCAACGCGCTTTGCGAAGCGAGGCTCCATCCAGGGTGCGACCTCGCACAACTTGGAAAACCGGGCCTGGAGTTTTGCCGGCGCAAGCAGCGAAGCTGCCTGGAAGGCCAGCCGAATCCAGGGCTGGCGCTTGACCAGACTCCACTCTGCGGTTCGCCTGGCAAACTGCAAAAGACGAAGCCGGACAATCAGGTCGGCAAGTTCGGGAGAAGGATCCGGGACGCCACCCAGCATTTCGTCCCCGCCAATCCCGGATAACAGGACCTTGAAACCGCCGCTGTCCCACATTCGCAAGTAATCCTCTTCAGCCTGCGAACTTCCTCCCAAGCCGCCGGGAGTAACCTGAAAACTCGCCAACTGTGGGAACAGCGAGTTCGGATACTTCTGGACGTCGAAGGTATGACCCTTCCGGCCACGCTTCTCCTGTACTTTTATTAGAAAGGGAAGGTCATCCCCCTGCGGTTCACTCAGGTCGTAATAGGAGAGAGTGTCCAGACGGGGCGTCTGCGCACCTTCGTGGTTCAGGATGTCATCGGCCATGCAAACTATCGAGGAAGAATCCAAACCACCGCTTAGCTCTGCCAGGACGGGCGCGTTAGAACGCAACCTGCGGCGGACGGCCTGACGAAACACATGACGGAAGTGTTCCTCGTAGTCGGCATCTGTTTTGTAGTGGATTCGCACCTTAGGATTGGGCGACCAGTAGGCATGAGAGCTAACCGACCCGTTGCATACCCGAATAAAATGGCCCGGGGCCACAGCCCGGATCGGTTTGTAGGGAGTGTAGTCAGGCTCCTGATTCAGAGCCATGTAGCCTGCGACGTATTCGTCATCAACTGTGAAACGCTCGCCTGCGTTGAGCGCAAGGGGAGCCAGGTGGCTGCACCAGATCAGCCGCGTGGGGCTCGAATGATAGTAAACGTGCCGGACGGCAATGTAGTCGACCGCGAGTGTCAGGGTCCGATCGTGGAGATTCCACACGCAAAGAGCCCAGTCGCCCAAGAGCCTCGAAAAACATTCAGTGGCCCATTTGTCGAAGGCCTCCCCCACCAGGGCGACGTCGGTCCATTCGGCTCTGGGACTCTTGCCTAGTCTGGAAGCCAGTTCATCTCGATTATCCAAGCGTCCATCCCAAGTGATGACACTTCCACGAGCTGTAACATAGGGCTGCCGTTCGAGCCGTGCCTCCTGGGTCGTATGGAATGGGCGATGAAGCATCGCCATTGGCCCGTCAACTCGAATTGTTTCTCCGTCAGGTCCGAACTGACCCGCGTCTTGACTCAATCGCTCGAGCAACGCCCGGTCTACGGGGGCTCCATCGAGTTGCCAAATTCCTGCCTGGACGCTCATATATGCTTCGCTCCTAACAGCGCTCCCACGAGCCGTATCGTGATTGGACATTGGATCGTTCGTTAACCGCCTGCCCATCCACCTCAACCCACGCGTGGGCTTGGAATGGAAATTGTTGCGCTCCGAGGACGAGGTCCGCCTGAACGCCCTGGTTGCGCAACAGACACACGCTTACGCACGAACGCTGGAAACAGAGAGCCTGTTTCGGATACAGCATGCACGCAAGATTTACTGCCTTAATGACCCGGTCGACAGTGCCTTCAGCGACTTTCTCGTCGGCCACTTTCCATCGCCGAACAATCCGATGCACTGTCCGGAACCTGCCGAGCAGAAGAATAAGATCAAAGGCTGCCAGGGCAACGAGCGCATGCAAGAACAACCAGCCGGTTTTCATGGGCGGTCTCCTTCGGTCCCTAAACCCAATTCGTTGCAAAGAAATGTCATCCTGTCGGCCAACGCCTCAATGCGGGTGGTAAGCGGCTGAGCAGGTGCATGGCCCCACTTAGGCCGGTAATCGAGGAGAACGGGATTAGACGACGAGGTGGCTGCCTGCAAGCGTGCCGTCATCTTGCGCGCATGCATGGGATTGCATCGTGTGTCAGCATCCCCGGAGACGAGCATCACCGCGGGATAGGCAATGCCGTCGGCGACGTTCTGATATGGCGAATAAGCCCGGAGAACATCAAAGTCTTGAGCCAGGTCAGCGCAACCAAACTCCTCGACCCAGTACTTCGCAGAATCGAACAGATGGTAGCGAAGCATATCGAGAAGAGGGCCAAGGCAAAGTACCGCCCGGAATAGATCGGGCCTCTGAGTAAGTGCGGCGGCCACCAAGAGGCCCGCGTTGGATCCACCGCCGGCGGCGAGCCTCTTGGGGTCGGCAAGTTTCTCTGAGATGAGCCACTCGCCTGCCGCGCCAAAATCGTCGATGGCAGTCTGTTTTTTCTGGCGCCTTGCGGCCTCGTGCCATTCATTGCCGAACTCGGAACCGCCACGCACGCTTGCAATCGCAAACAAGCAGCCCCGCTCCAACAGGATAGTGGCATACGCTGTGAACCGAGGAGTAATGCTAGCTCCGAAACCGCCGTACGCAGTCAGGAAGGTAGGGAGAGGTCCGGAATCGTGAAATTCCTTCCGGGACACTAATAAGATCGGTATCAATGTGCCATCGCTTGATGGATAGGAAGTCCGCCTGATTTCGAACGAAGAGGCATCAATCGACACCTGACTCTGCGCCCAGATTGTCTGCCGCCCGTTGCGCGGGTTGTAGGAGAAGACTGCCGGCGGAGACACGACAGATGAGAATTGGTAGAACAGCGTGTCGGTCTCACCTGACTGCCACAGGAACTGCACCGAACCATTGGGCGGGCAGGGAAGCAAGCCACGACTATTTCCCTTTAGGTCAAAAAGCCTAACGCGCGTCGCCCCATCCTCTACGTGGGCGACGAAAAGAGAGTCGCCGGCAGCCTGGACTTGTTCCAAAAGGAACTGCGACTCCGGAACCACGGTACGCCAGTTGTCCGGGTGAGCGTTCTCGAGGTCGATGGCAACGACGCGTCGATTAGGCGCTTGCAACTCTGTCAAGGCAAACAAGGCACCGCCGACAAAAAATGGATAAAAGACACCGCCAACTTGTTCCAGAAATAGTCTGGGTGACCCCTCTTCTCTCAAATCATGAATATAGAAATCGGACACCATTGGTTCGCGTGTAGCAAGAACGCGATACACAAAAACGTCCGAACTACTGGCAGCGGCGATCAGGAGCCGAAGATTTGGGCGCTCTCGAAGACAGAAGATCTCCTGGTCGGAATCAAAAGTTGTGCCGAGGGTGTGGAAATACACTGCATGGCGGTTGCCACGAGTTGCGGGCACGGAATCGTGAACATAGCGAAATCCCTCGCTTTTCACTGAGAAGACAAAGCCACCACAGTGTCCGGCTGGAAGGACGTCGTGAAGAACTCTGCGGGTATCAACATCCAGGATGCGAATGGAGCCACAGTCTTCTCCGCTGTTGCGCAGAACGAATGCAATGAGGTTTCCATTCGGGGAGACGGCAACAATGTCGACGGCAGAATCTGGGCCTTGCTCCTGAGCCAGATCGAGTAGGACGATCTCTAAGTCGGAGTCGCCTTCGCGCATGGCGATGACCGGCTGCTCCTGATATCGATCGCGCTTAAGAAAAAACTGCCGATTCCCCACCTTCCAAACCTCGGAGACGGAGTCAACGGCAAGCAATTCCTCGACGCGGCGTCGAATTTCCGCGCGCACCGGAATCCGGTCGAAGTACGCCCGTGTGTGTGCTGTTTGTTCGCGGATCCAGTCCCGAGTTTGGACAGAGTCCTGGTTTTCCAACCAGCGATATGGATCAACGATTTTGACGCCATGCAAGAACTCGGTAACAGGTTCGACCGGTGTCGGAGGATATGCTTCGACTACGTGAGCCACGGCTGGACTCCAGATGTGCGAGATAGCGACGGCGGTGGCGATTTCAACAGAACTGTTTTCCCAGTTCTGCGTGAGATGAAAGCACCTTAGTGCACAGGATGTGGGTGTGGGGGGAAATCTATTTCTGGCCGGAACTCCGACAGGATGTACTTCCTACTGCACGAAGGCGCAGTGGGCGAGAAGTTAATTATTGTCCTGCAAGTATCTGTTATGGAGTTACTTCAGGCGATAAGTCAGCGGAACGCGTAGCTACGATAAAATCGGAGGTTCAGGTGGTAATTAATAACTAATTCACGACACTGTCAATTAGGGTCGGAATTCCGATGCATGTCCCTAGCGCTGGTGCAGGTAGAGCGTTGCAGTGAAGAATGTACAGAGTCACTAATCCAGAAACCTAGCAAGCATTCGGGAATACAGCGTTGCCCACCATCCCTGTTTCGCACGTGGCGAGGCTCCATAGCTTACCAAGTGCCTGGCTTCCAGCTGACTTACGAACTGGCAAATGTCAGCCATCAGGTCGGGCCGCGGCGTGTGGAATTCATCCTCTAGAGAGTCGGTCATCTGATCGAGGGAGAACTGTTGCTTCAACATTCTCCAGATCTTCAATCCAATCGGATTGAGACTGAAGCAAATCCCGTGCTCGATGTCCAGCAAGACTGCTCCATCCTCACTAGCGGTTTCCCGGACTTCAGGGGAGATTGTTATGTGTGAGAAGTTGACAGCGTTCATCCCGCACCTCGGCATGAGCGCGGGCCAGCCCGCGCAGGATAGTAGCGGCACAAAAATAAATCCTTTGATACAAAACGGTCAGAGCTTCTCCCTCGGTCGGGTTCTCGACACACAATTGTGGCGGTGGCGCCTTTTTGCGAGTCAGAAAGAAGCCGATTGAGATGGGGTGCAAACTGTTGAATCGGCTCAAACAATTCCGGTCTGGAGAATCAGGATCTTTTGGCAGTTGGCAGTACCGCCAAGGCGTGGAACGAGGCCGCCCAACAATTCATGAGTCGGAATTCCGACAAGGAAAAAAATGTTGTGCCCACGCCTCAAGCCAGTGATAACTAGGCAAGCATGCGATGGGCTATGTGTTCCATTTCCGCCGAGGGCCGCTGGTTGGTTCGGCAAGTGAGATTCTTGCTCCGTCCGTTGCTCGCCAACGTTGTTTGCATTGTTGTTGGCAGCGTTCTCACCCTTGCCGACCCCCTCATCGTCAAGTGGTTGATCGATACTGCTATTCCCCAACGAAGCCTCCGCCTTATTCTCGCAGGCACGGTAGGGTTCTGTGCCGCGTATCTCGCGAGTTTGGGGATGAGCTATCTTGCGACTTTCGCCGGCTCAGTTGTGACGCAAAAACTGGTGTTCCGTATCCGTATGTCGCTCCTGCGTCGTATCCACACTCTCCCCGCGAACTATCACGGCAATACCCAGGTAGGTGAGACCCTGTTTCGGCTGGAGCAGGACGTGGATCGAGTAGCGGAATTCAGCGGCGACGTCCTTCCCGTGACCTTGCACATGGTGATTTTGGGGATCATGGTCGTCATCACGATGGGAATACTGAATTGGCGCCTCACCTTGGTGGTTCTGCCATTGGTGCCTGCTTTTTACTTCATACAGCAAAGGTTTGCCGGAAAACTCAAGGAGGCAGCCGACACCGTTCAATGTCAACTCGGGAGGATTAATGCGTTTCTGCAAGAGCATCTGGCGGGAATGCTGCAATTACAATTGCTCAATCGCACCGGTACCCAGGGCAGAAGATTTGCTCGCTTGATCGCGGTGGGCGCGAGGGTTCAGATCCAGCAACGTGTGACCGAAATCGCTTTTGGCGGGGCGTGTATTTCAGTCATCGTTCTCAGTATGAGCCTCATCCTCGGTGTTGGAGGGTATGAAGTCACCAGAGGCTCTTTGACCGTGGGTGGCCTCGTCGCCTTCTACGGCTACGTAGTGCGTTTGTTCGAGCCAGTGAGCATTGCCACAGATCTTCAGGCGCGGTTTCAGCGCTTCAGGGCCAGTATTCGTCGCATCCTGGAAATCATGGAGAGAGAACAGCCATCTATCGTAAAGCAGCCCACCGCAGTGCTGGGGCCGAATATCGTACCCGAGCTGGAATTTCAGTCGGTCTGGTTTTCATACAAGAGAGATAGATCGGTGCTGCGCGACATGACCTTTCGCGTCGAAGCCGGAGAAACGGTGGCGGTGGTGGGTCTCAACGGTTCTGGAAAGAGCACCGTCGGCCTGCTGGCTACCCGATTGCATGA
>Ga0137409_10002628_pt1 | contig 19179 bp, 10 predicted proteins | sample CZODoug1_16funga_FD_122059 | JGI IMG/M metagenome (GOLD analysis project Ga0137409, IMG submission 122059) | Vadose zone soil fungal communities from Angelo Coast Range Reserve, California, USA - CZODoug1_16fungal (Hybrid Assembly) | ecosystem: Environmental > Terrestrial > Soil > Vadose zone... | reverse complement strand
GCGGTGCAGCACGTGCAAAGCTCTTCGACCGAACTCCAGAGCACAGCTAATCAGCAAGCAACGGGCGCTCGAGAAACAGCGAGTGTCATGAACGAAGTCACCACCACGATGAGCGAACTCCTTGTGACGTTTCGTCAAATCTCCGAGAGTGCGCAACAGGTGGCGCACATGGCACAGCAGACAGCGACGGCAGCGCGGGGAGGAGACGAAACGGTAGCCAAGACGCAGGAAGCGATCGCGGGGATCCGGCGCCAGGTCGATGTTATTGTCGGCCACATGCTGGATCTGGGCAAAAAATCTCAGCAGATTGGCGGCATTCTCGACATCATCAACGAGTTGGCTGAGCAGACGAATATTTTGTCGATCAACGCGACCATTGAAGCGGCTGGAGCCGGGGAGGCCGGGAATCGATTTGCCGTCGTCGGAGATGAAATCCGCAAGCTGTCCGAGCGCGTGACCGGCTCTACCAGAGAGATTCGGGGTCTGATCGAGGAGGTCCGAGCAGCTGTCAACACCACAGTCCTGGCAACCGAAGTGGGATCCAAAGCGGTGGACGCCGGGTTGCAACACTTTGCCGAAGTCACACGCGGATTCAAACAGATCGCAAGTCTGGTCGTTACGAGTACGGAAGCGGCGCGCGAGATCGAGATCAGCACCAAACAACAGATGACAGCGGTCGAGCAAGTCAATACCGCTATCCGAGACGCTGCCGAAGCAACTCGGGAGACGGAAGCGAGCTCAACCCAAACATTGCAGACGGCAACCCAGTTGGCCCATCTTTCGCAGGATCTTTCGCGGATTGTGCGGCCTCTCGCCAGTGCTGCCAGCGCATAGGTAGACATATGGCAAAGGATCCTTACAAATACTTTCGCGTCGAATCCCGTGAGTTAGTCGAGAAACTCACCCGCGGAACACTCGACCTCGAAAACGGGACGGGGCGTGAAGACCTTGTCCCAAGCCTGCTTCGGTTCGCCCACACACTCAAAGGCGCATCGCGGGTAGTCAAGCAACCAGGAATTGCCGAAGCCGCCCACGCTGTGGAGGAAATCCTATCCCCATATCGTGAAGACAAACGTGCTGTGCCGAAAGAACGTACTAGTGAAATGCTTCGACTGCTGGACCAAATCACCACCAAAGTAGCTGAATTGGAACGGCCTGCCGAGCCTGGGCTCGCAGCACCAGCGAAACCTGCGGCAGAAGAACCCCTTGAGACCGTACGTGTCGAAGTGGAGGAGGTCGAGGCTCTGCTCAGCAAGCTCTCCGAGGCGAGTGTAGAGCTCACGGCAATTCAACGAGAAATCGAAAAGGTAAAGCAGGCAAAGCAACTAGCAAGTTTAGTCGTCCACCGGATTCATTCACGCGGTACCAAACCGAATGGTTCAGCAGCAGTCGAGATTGGTCCGCTTTCGGAACAACTGTTGGGCTCTCTGGAGAGTTTCGAACGTGGCCTCGGGATAGGAGTAGAACGGGTACAACGAGACCTGAGTCAAAGCTGGGAACGAGCCAACCGGCTTCGCCTTTTGCCCGCCGCGACAATTTTCTCTCCGCTGGCACGAGCGGTACGGGATGCCGCAGTCGCCCTGGGCAAGGAAGTGCAGCTGTATCCAACCGGTGGCAACGTTCGCCTCGACGCCCACGTTCTGGTACTCCTGCATGAAGCACTGTTGCACCTGGTGCGGAACGCTGTGGCGCACGGAATCGAAACGCCAACGGCACGCACTGCAACCGGCAAGCCGCTGTGCGGCCGTATCGACCTGAACGTCGAGCGGCGAGGCAGTCGCGTTGCCTTTATCTGCCGCGACGACGGCCGAGGTATTGACGTAGAAGCGATCCGGCGTGCGGCAGTAAACAAAGGAATTATTGCTGTCGCCGAAGCAAAGTCTCTTGGACTTGACGCAGCGATCGACCTGATTCTTCGAGGCGGTATAAGCACAACGGGCACGGTGACGGGAATTTCAGGACGTGGAGTCGGTCTTGACGTCGTCCGCGATGTAGTCACACGCCTGAAGGGCGAGATCTCGGTCGAGACCGCGCCGGATGCCGGCACGAGTGTCGAAATCCGCGTGCCGGTCTCCATGACATCGGTAGCCGCTCTGATGGTTGACTCGGCCGGGGTGGTGGCTTCCATCCCACTCGATTGCGTGCGCGAAGTCCTACGAGTTCCGGACCACGGAATCGTGACTTCCGGAGCCCACGAATCGATCCCCTATCAAGGGCAGGCGATTCCGTTCCTGTCGCTGTCGCAGGCGCTTGGTCGTGCAGCCTCGTCCGTAAGTCGCAGCGAGCGCCGGTCCGCGGTAATCGTTAGTGATGGCCCTACGATGGCCGCCATCGGCGTGGGAGAGTTGCGCGGGACGGGCACCGTACTGGTGCGTTCGCTGCCAGCGCTGGCTGGGGCCGCACCCACGGTAGCAGGCGCATCTGTCGATGCCGAGGGGAAACCGTTGTTAGTGCTCGATCCGGCGGGACTTGTAAGAACTGCCCAAAGAAGCCAGGGCGAGCCCATCCCAACAGCCGAGATTCAACATGCCCCCATTCTCATTGTGGACGACTCGTTGACCACCCGCATGGTCGAGCAAGGCCTGCTTGAGTCGGACGGACATAAGGTCGAACTCGCGACATCGGCAGAAGAAGCTCTGGAAATGGCCCGCACCCGTCCCTACAGCCTGTTTCTCGTGGATGTCGAAATGCCAGGCATGGATGGCTTTCAGTTCATCTCGCGAACCCGGCAGGATCCTGTGCTTCGCAAGGTCCCGGCGATTTTGGTGACTTCGCGGTGTTCTCCAGAGGATAAGCGTCGCGGTGAGGAAGTGGGGGCCTCCGCCTACATCGTGAAAAGCGAGTTCGACCAGGGATATTTCCTGCAAACCATCCGAAAGCTGACGGAGTAGATCATGAGAACGGTGCGTGTGCTGGTCGTCGAAGACTCTCTGACAGTCCGTAGACGGCTCGTCGATGTGCTCAACTCCGACCCGCAGATGGAGGTAGTCGGGGAAGCAGGAGATGGGAAGACAGGCATCGAGCTCTGCCAGAACTTGCGCCCCGACATCGTGACGCTCGACATGATGCTTCCCGTGATGAGCGGCCTCGCTGCCACCGAGTACATCATGGCGTATTGCCCAACCCCGATTCTCATTGTGTCCTCCTCGACCAATCGCGGAGAGCTATTCAAGACTTACGACGCGCTGGCGGCCGGTGCACTCGACGTTCTCGAGAAGCCGAATGGCCACGACAATGGCGCTTGGGAACAGGCGTTCATCTCCAGAGTCAAACTGATTTCTCATCTCAAAGTCATCACCCACCTGCGCGCCCGTCGTTCCAATGGATTGTCCGCGGTTTCCCCGGGATTTCCGGTTGCTTCCGAAAAGAGTGAGCCGGGCGCTTATCGGCTAGTTGCGATTGGGGCGTCAACCGGTGGGCCAGCGGCCTGCCGTCAGATCCTGCAAAACCTGCCACCCCGCTTTCCCTTTCCAATCCTGCTTGTGGTTCACATCGGCCAGGGGTTTGGTGAATTTTTGGTGGAGTGGCTGGACAGTCAGTCATCCGTTCGAGTGAGCTGTGCGACCGATGGAGAACCGTTGCCGCAAATCGGACAAGTGAAGGTACTCATGGCGCCACCCGAGCGTCACCTGGTAGTTCGTAATGGCCGTCTGCGTCTGACATTGGATCCAGAGCGCCATTCGTGCAGACCTTCCATCGATGTTCTTTTCGAATCTCTGGCCCAGGAGATGGGCAATCAAACCATTGCTTGTCTACTAACGGGAATGGGAAAAGATGGCGCGAGCGGTCTTCTTTCTATTCGTCAGGCGGGGGGCCGGACGCTGGCGCAGGACCAAGCTACGTCGATCGTGTTCGGAATGCCGCAGGAGGCAATTCGCCTGGGAGCCGCAGAACGGGTACTTGGCCTGGAAGAATTCTCTCCGGCACTGCTGGCCTTAGCCGACCAGCGTCAATGGAGCAAGGCTTGAAGCCCACCGTTCTCATCGTCGACGACAGCCTAACCGTGAGGATGGATCTGCAAGAAGCCTTTGAGGCAGGCGGTTTTGTTACAACAGCGTGTGAGGCTTTGGCGAGCGCGCGCGACGCTCTCGCGCAGCAGACATTCTCTGTCATCGTTTTAGACGTCATGCTCCCCGATGGGGACGGGATTGAACTGCTGCGGGAGATCAAGAGCACACCCGGTACTGCGGCGACTCCGGTCATTTTGCTCTCCACTGAGGGAGAAGTGCGCGAACGCGTGCGTGGCTTGAAAACAGGAGCTGACGATTATGTCGGCAAACCCTATGATGCCGCCCATGTAGTTGCTCGCGCCCGCCAACTGGTTGGGAATCTACAAGATCACGAGAACGCACCACCGCGGCGAAGCTTGTTGCTCATTGATGACAGCGCGACCTTCCGCAATGAGTTCAAGTCGGTGCTCGAGAACGCGGGCTACCAGGTTCTTACAGCCGAAACTGGTGAAGAAGGACTGCATACTGCGGTTGCCATTCGGCCTCTCGCGGTGATCGTCGACGGGGTATTGCCCGGCGGCATGGATGGAGCCACGGTGATACGCCGTCTGAAGCAGGATGTGACCCTGCGCGACACACCCTGTCTGTTGCTGACTGGATCGGAAGACCCCGGTGACGAGCTGCGCACGCTGGATGCGGGTGCGGACGCCTTTGTCCGCAAGGACGAGAACATCGATGTAATCATCGCCCGAATCGCGGCGCTCTTGCGTGCAGAGAGGCAGCCGGCCCTGGTTGAGGCCCGAGGCTCGACCCTGCTCGGTCCCAAAAAAATCTTGACGGTCGACGATAGCGCCACCTACCTGCATGAGCTGGCAGATGAACTGCGGGAAGAAGGGTACGACGTTATTCTCGCTGGCTCAGGAAAAGAGGCGCTTGAACTCCTTGAAGTTCAAGCGGTCGACTGCATCCTCCTGGACCTCTTGATGCCTAATCTCTCCGGCAAGGAGACTTGTCAGATCATTAAGAAGAGGGCGACATGGCGTCAGATTCCGCTGGTGATTCTGACCGCTGTCGAAGAGGCGCAAGCGCTGGTCGAAGGTATCAATGCCGGAGCAGACGACTATGTGCCCAAGTCAAGCGACTTCGGGGTGTTGAAAGCGCGGGTACGTGCGCAGCTCCGCCGCAAGCAGTTCGAAGACGAAAACCATTCGATCCACGAGCAGCTGCTACAAAAAGTACTTGAGGTGGCCCAAGCCAAAGCATCCCAGGAGATTGCCGAATCACGAGCGGCCCTGGTCGATGAACTGGAGAGAAAAAATCGTGAACTCGAGGCGTTCACGTATTCGGTCTCTCACGATTTGCGCGCCCCGGTACGCGCCCTCCACGGATTCAGCCAGATGCTTATGGAAGATTTCGCCAACCAGTTGCCTCCGAAAGCCCAGGAATATTTGAGCAAGATCCGGGAGGCAGCAATACGCATGGGGAACCTGGTGGAAGCACTCCTACAGCTCTCAAAGTTAGATCGAGCACAGTTGAATCGTGAATTGGTCGACCTTTCGCAGCTGGCGCGCGCTATCGCTGGGGAGCTAAGACAATCGGAACCGGCGCGACAGGTCGACTTCCTCATTGAGGATGGCCTCGTGACGGATGCAGATCGTTACCTTACGCGGGCTGTGCTCGACAACTTAATGGGAAACGCCTGGAAGTTTACACGCAATGAACCGCATGCACGGATTGAGATTGGTACCTCGGCCAAGGAAGCAGTCGTGACTTATTTTGTGCGGGACAACGGAGCCGGCTTCGATATGGCCTACGCTAACAAGCTATTTGCTCCTTTCCAAAGAATGCACAGGGAAGCCGATTTCCCCGGCACCGGGATTGGCCTAGCCACAGTACGCCGCATCGTAGAACGGCATGGCGGGCGAGCGTGGGCGGAGAGCAAGGTCGGACAAGGTGCCACTTTCTCGTTTACGCTGTGCTCTGCCTCCACCGGGGTGGAGGAAAAAAGGGCCGACCTGGCTCAGCGAGTCCAAGCGAAGATGTCAGGAGAGTAAAGCGCTGCCTTCGCTGCTCAAAAAAGCAGCCTCCAACTATTATTGGCGCTAGTAGATGACTCGCAGAATTCCACAGCGGATTTAACGGCACATTCACAAGAATCGGATATACAGAACCCTTACTGCTTTATGGGATGCGCCTTCTGCGCTAACTTATTTGTAGGCCCATACCAGATCGAAGGGGTGTATGAATCGGCCGAAGCAGTCTCCATTGCAGCTATTTGGTTTCGTGCTTTGCGTGTTGCTAGCTGCCCGTTGCCAGTTCGCATGTGCGCAGGCTGCAATCGCAAGCGGATCGGTGCGGGGGATCGTCGCCGACAACAGTGGCGCCGTCGTTGCCGGAGCGTCGGTGGTGCTCACTTCGCGTGCCCACCATGGAAGCCAGCGAAGTGTTTCGAACTCGGCGGGGATTTTTGTGTTTCTGTCACAACCGGTGGGCTTGTACACCATCGAAGTGAGCGCGCCCGGCTTCCGCAAGGAAATCGTAGAGCCGGTCCTCGTACAAGTGGGCGAGATTACGTCCGTGAACTCACGCCTTCAGCCGGGGTCGGGGAGCGAGTCGGTCACCGTCACGGGCGAGTCTCCACTTTTGCAAACGGAAAATTCCAATATGAGTTCCGTGATCGACCGCGACCTGCTGGGTGGACTTCCGCTGAGCGGACGCCGCTTCCTCGACTTGGCGCTGCTCGTCCCCAACGCTGCCCCTGACGGCGAACAAGGACTGGTGACCTTTGCCGGCGAGCAGGGCGGACAGGACACGGGGTACGCCAACGCAAACGGCGCCAACTCATTCTCGGTGGATGGAGCCGGCGCGACCAGCAATTACTTCGGAGCTGCGCGCGGCGGCGAGCGCGTCCCGTATATTTTTGGGGAAAACGCCATCCAGGAATTCCAGGTTGCCGTGTCACCGTATCGCTCGGAGTATGGCGGAGCCGCCACCGGCTTCGTGAATGTCGTCACACGCTCCGGTGCCGACGATCTTCATGGGAATGCGTTCTATTACAACCGCAACTCGGGCACCGGCGCTAACGATGCTGTGAACAAGGCGAACGGGATTCCGCGTCCGGCAAATATTCTCCAGCAATTCGGCGGCAGCCTTGGCGGACCCGTTCTCCCCAGCCGCGCCTGGTTCTTCGTGGACTACGAGCAACAGCGCCAGAAGAATCCGATGTCAGTGATCAACAACGCATTCGCAGACGTGGATCAGGTAAGCTTCCAAGTCCCCGACGACGTGCAGCTTCCGCCACCGAACGCTTCGTTTCCAGCAGCCAGCAAGTTCGCCGACGTCCCCGCGGACACGACCGACCCGGTCTATCTTCAAGGCGTCGCCAATGCTTTGAACGCAATTCATTCGAGTCTGGGCGTCCATCCCCGTTTTCGCAACGACTGGGCTCTGTTTTCAAAGATTGATTACCGTGACGCCAAAGACGACCGCTTCTATCTCAGCCTGAACTGGAACCGGTTCGATTCTCCCGGAGGCGCCATCGTCGGCAATCAGACTTCATTGTTTGGAAACAGCACGCTGGCGAACGCGTTTGTTCGCGATTACCACGCCAGCGCTGGATGGAGTCACGCTTACGGCAGCAACCTGCTTAACGAAGTACACACCAGCTTTTCTAGAGACGACCAATTTTTTACGCCGACTGGCCTTGTGGATCCACGCCTGCCCGCGATTGTTGTGAGCTCCGGTGGTGATGCCGAAGCAGGCGGCGCCCTTCAGATGGGAAATGCCGGTTTCGCCGGCGGCCGCACGAACGAAGCTATATGGCAGCTTTCTGATCACGTTAGTTACCTGCGAGGCAGGCACACTTTCAAGTTTGGAGTCGAATTTACCGACACCCATCTGGCCGACCTTGCTTTTGGCGGTTTTGATCCCGACGCCGCAAAACAGAACGGAACATTTCGTGGAACTTATAGTTTCTCCAGCCTGCCGTTCTTCGCCATCGGGAGATACGATCATTTTGTGCAGAGTACGGGACAGCCGAAGTTCTCGTTCAATGTTCCTTATCTCGGCCTCTACTTCCACGACACTTATCAGGTAAAGCCGGGGCTGACGCTGGATCTGGGTTTGCGTGAAGACTTTCAGGTGTACCCCCAGCCGAAGGAAAATCCAGCGTTCCCGCTCACCGGTCAATTTGCTAACCAGTACCAGCGCGTCGCTCCGCGATTTGGGTTTGCATGGCAGCCGCTCGACAAGACCGTTGTGCGCGCCGGATTCGGCATGTTCTATGAGAACCTCAACGGCCTGAACTATCGCAACGCCGTGGTCTCAAATGGACTGCTCTCGCAACAGGCGTCAGCGACCGTGGCCTTCGACGCGAATCTGCCAGCTGACCAGCAGAAAGCGATCTTCCCGAACCAGATTTCCGATCCGTCTCTGTTCGACAGCTCCAACATCTCTCTCGTGGATCCGCATTTCCGTTTTCCCTACATCTTGCAAGGCAGCCTTCAAATCGAACGTGAAGTGCTACCCGACATGGTGGTCACGATGGGCACGACTTGGACGCATGGAGCGCATCTGATCGCGTCGAGCGCCTACGATTTGAACTTAATGCCGCCGACAGGTACAACGACATACGTCCTTTGTCAGGATCCAGCGACCTGCACGGGGAGTCAGGTTGTACTGCCAGCTCTGAATTCGGCCGATTTTGTCGAAGGACGGATCTCTTCCAGCTTCAGCCAGATCAACGCTCTCATCAGTCCCGGAATCAACAACTACAACTCATTCTTTGCGCAGGCCCAGAGGCGGCTGCGAAAGGGACTTGCTTTCCAGGCGTCGTACACATTTTCAAAGAACATCATGTCGCGCGGTGTGGACTTCAACAACCAGTTCGATTTCCGCAACACCCACGCTCCATATCTGCTCGATCAACGGCACCGTGTTTCGATCGCGGGAACGTACGAGCCGGACTTTGGCCGGAACCTGCATTCTGCCCCTCTGCGCGGCCTAGTTTCCGATTGGACAATCAGTTCAGTAATGCAATTCGCGTCCGGACGACCGTATGCAGCTCTGCTGGCAGCGACCGAAGAGGGCGATATCCTCAATAACACTGCCGCCCTTCAGAGTACGGCGAATTCGGCCTTGGGCATCAATGGCGCTGGCCCAAGCCCGTTCGCCGGTCTGAACTCTTTCTACGGACCGTGGACGGAACAAATCGATCTTGGTCTGGCGCGGCGCTTTCACATCACCGAACGACAGACCGTGTCACTGCACGTGCAGGCCTTCAATCTTATGAATCACGCCAACTACTATGTCGCAAACGGCAACGGAGTGGTCGCGACCCAGTTTGTGCCCATGCCGGTAAGCGGCGACTGCGGAGAACCGGGCGCGGTCTGCGGGCTGGTTCCAAATGACGGCTTCGGAACTTTGCAAAGAATTAACGCCCTGAATGGGCCGCGGGTTCTGCAATTCTCGCTCAAGTACAGCTTCTAGTTTTCCACGGTTGGCTTCTGATTTAATACGCGGTTAACGTTCGTGTCACAAGCCCATAACATTCCGCGTGCACCCTTCCAGCCGGGACTCTTCTGCGTAACGGGGAGCCACTTCGGGAGGGTATCGTTTTATGTCTTCTCCACTTTTTGGCAGGTCGAAGATCAGCAGCAGCGCGATTTTGGATGTCGGACGCGCGTTGATCGCCCTTTTACTTTGCCCAGGAATGGCCATTGGGCAGTCCATCAACACATCGAATTGGGGGACTGTCACCGCCCCTGTTTACAACAGCTCTGAGAGCAATCCGAACTATTCGAGCGCGGAAATTCTCGCCGGACCCAACAAATTTGGCAGCTACTTTGCCGGCGTTTTACCAAATGGCCGGAAAGTCACTCCGGCAGGCTCGAGCATCCAGATCGGTATGAACCCGCTCGGTGTCGCGTTGACGCCAGATGGTAAGTTTCTGGTGTCCTCGAACGACGACGAGCGCGAAGGCGGATTAACCTCCTTCCAGAGCGGCATCAACCTCGGCGGATATTCGCTGACCGTGATTGACACTGCCAGCTTCACAGTTGTTTCGCAGTTTCATACCAGCGTGCGCTTCTTCGTAGGCTTGCAGATCAGCGGCCCGGTCGACGGACCATACACCGTCTGGGCTGCTGGCGGCGGCGACAATGACGTGAAGCTGTTCTCGCTCTCCGGCGCAGGTGTTCTGGCGGCCGGTACACCCGCCAGCGTCGTGATCCCGCCAACCCACCCTTCGAACCAGGGTTTCGTCAGCAATTACATTCCCGGCCCGCAACTTGCCTCGCCGGCGCCAATACCTTCCGGCTTCAGCCGCAGTGGAACGACCAAGATTACGTTCCCAGCCGGACTTCAACTCAGCCCCGATGGCAAGTCTCTTTACGTAGCCTGCAACGGCGATAACAGTGTCGCCATCATCGACACCAACACCAAAGGCGTCCTCAAGCAGCTCCCCGCAGGCGCGTTCCCTTACGGATTAGCGGTAAACGCTGCCGGGGACAGGATCGCAGTTTCCAACTGGGGCATCATGGATTACAAATTCGCCAACCCCACTTATGACCCGATCAGCGGCCAGCTGATCGCTCTCGGAACCACTGGTGCGAACACCCCCGACGGTTTCTACGTGCCGCCGGTGACCAAAGGTACGTTCCCGCTGACCTCTTCGATCCATGTGTATGCCGCGCAGGGTGGTTTTGCCTCCTTAGCAACACCTAAGTACGGTAAGTATCTTGGAACGACGCTTAAGATCGATGCCAACAATGCCGTCGGCGACGTTCATCCCTCCGCCATGGCGATTGTCAAAGGAGGCGATGGTACGGAAGTTCTCTACATCGCCAAGACCAATGACGACTCCTTGGCCCGCATCGTAATCAAGAGCGGCAAGCACCTCTCAGACTACAATCTGGGTTCCACTTTCACTTCGTTCCTCAACAACTCCGGCAGCAAACTGACACTGGCCAAGGGAACCTATCCCAACGCGCTGGTGGCGTCGACCGACAATACCAGGCTGTATGTTGCTGAAGCCGGCATCAATTCCGTCGCCGTCCTCGACGTCTCCGATCCTCTCAACCCCAGTCTGCTTGGACGCATTCCGACCGGCTGGTATCCGACCGGTCTGGCCTTAAGCGCAGACGGGAGCTCACTGTATATCGCGAATGCGAAGGGCGTTGGCGAGGACATCAATCCCGCCATCGACACTTCCGGCGGCAATGGTCAGGTGCCTGTGCCGACTGGCTTGGCCTCGGATGGAAGAGTAGACAGCAACTACATTTTCGGCAGCCTCCAGAAGGTTGACCTGACCACCAATCCCTGGGATAACTCCACGGTATTGGCGAATAACTTCGCCGTGCAGCAGTCGGTGGACACCTCTGTGGTTCCGATGGGCGGAACGGCCGGTTCGCCACGCATCAAGACCGTGATTTTCATCATGCACGAGAACAAAGCGTTTGACTCGATGCTGGGCGGCTTGGGCACGCAGTTTGGTAATTTTGCGGGCACAACATTCAACAACATCGACGGTACGTCCTACCAGAACCTGCAATACACCGGCGTTTCCTTGAACACGCAGGCTCTGGCCTCCGCTTTTTCCACCGCCGTTAACTACTACTCAGACTCCGAGGAAAGCGACGCCGGCCATCAGTTCTTCTCGTCCGGCACGGCCACCGACTATACGGAAAAGACGTTGCTCGTAAAGGGCGGCCGCGGCCTGCTGGTTAACAAGAACTTCGAGCCTGAGGATTATCCGGAAGGTGGATACATCTTCAACAACCTGTCGCGCTGGAAACATTCCTTCAAAGACTACGGAATGATGCTGCGCATCGAAGGCACCGATACCGGCACCAATGTTCCCACCACGATCAACGACCCATTGAGCGGCAACGTGGGATATCCCCAGATGGCGGATGCCTTCAACGTCATCAGTCACCCCGTCGTTAACGCAGGCGACGTAAGCACTCAGACGCAGGGCTTTGGTCAGACTTATTTCATGAAGACCCCGGCTCTTGGCATCCTCGGGACGACCAACCCGAACGGAACGGCGCGTTTGGATCCGAACTATCCTGCCTACAACTTCAACATCTCCGACCAGCGCCGCGCTCTCGAATTCATCAAGGATTTCGACGGCCTGGTGGCAGCGGGAACGGTGCCTCAGTTCCTGTTCATCTATCAGCCGAACGATCACACCGGAGGCATCCAGACCCCGAACGCTGGAGCCGTAGTCCAAACCATTTGTACTCAGTTCTCGGGGAACTCCTGCTCTGCGCTGCAGCAGATTGCCGACGGCGATGTAGGCCTGGGCATGGTGGTGCAGCACATCATGAAGAGCCCGGTGTACTACGATCCAGTCAAGAATACCGGGGCGGCGATTTTCATCAGCTACGATGATGCGCAGTCCTCGCTCGATCACGTTCACCCGCACCGCACACCGATGATCGTGGTCAGCCCGTTCGCAAAACCGGGCGCTGCGACTCGCCACTACTCCACCGCTTCCATCGTGAAGACGGGCGAGTTGTTGCTGGGCATTCCCGCCAATAACTTCGGGGACCTGTTCGCCACCGACCTGCGCGACATGTTCCAGTCCACCTACAACGGCATCACGGCAGACCAGATCAACTTCAACCTGGATCCGAATATCAGTCCGTCCAAGGAAGGCAAGAAGATCTGGGCGCTGGTCGACAAACTGGATACCTCGGCTCCCGACCGGGATAGTCGCCGGCTGGGCGTTCTGATTCGCCTCTCCATCAAAGCCGATCAACTCCACGACCAGGCTGAAAAGACCAAAGCGCTGGAAACCGCGTCCTACCAGAAACAGCAGAATGAACTTTACGAACAGGCTGAGAAACTGGTGAACACCGCGGTTCCGGTCGATAACGATGACTAGCTAACGACGATTAGCTCTCTCCACGACACACTCGGCCCTCATTCGAAAGAGTGAGGGCTTTTTTTGTGGGTGCTCGCCAGATGTACCCGAAGACTACGGGAGTGAACTCTATTAATTCAGTGGCACAGTAGAAGGATCAGTGAGTGCAATCAATTTTCCCGGTGGAAAGTCTTTCTGGCTCAAAGGACTCGCAGGCTCAGGGTTAATGATAGTCAGAACTTCCCCGCTGAGAATTCCTCGCACGACCAGGCGGTCACTTTCGATCGCGACAACCCGGTATTGCTCGTCGAAAATTGACTTAGTCGCTCTCATTTACGATTTGATGCGCGATCTCGTCTTAAAGTCTCGTGTGGGGGGCGGACATTCGTTACTTCCGTGTTCACAATTGACCAGAATATTGCCTGACAACGTTCCATTATTGCAGGCATGAGTGCCAAGAAAAAGCAGGCTCTGGAGGTTCGTTGTCCCACGTGTGGCGCGAAACCGGGCGAGAAATGTGAACTCAGCACTGGCCAACCCCGCACTGATCCCCATCGGGACCGGCGGTTGGCGGCTTCGGACAAGGAATGAACGAAACCATCCAGCGCCAGTTAAAATTTTCACACTTCCCAATTTGAAAAGTGGTAGATTTTTGCGGAGGTGAGCAATATTGAACAGATTCGCCCCCGCGCACATTCCTAAAATTTTCCTGCATCTGTCTGTATTATTGTGGTAGTCGCCAGCAATGATCCGGGCGGTTCACCAATATAAACGGAACCGCACTTAAAATGGTAGGAGAGAAGCCGCCGGGCGGACGGGGTCGGAAGGCTGTCCGTCCTGTGTTCCGGCGTGGCACGGCATTTGTCGATCAATCCATCATGGCACCTGTCGCAGTGGTCAAGAAAAATCGAGTGTTCGACGCAAAGACGTTCCTCGCAACCATCGGCGAGGGCCGGAAAATACTCCCCTTTACGAAAAGCGAAACCATTTTTACGCAGGGCGATCAGGCAGACGCTGTGTTCTATGTCCAGAAGGGCAAAGTGCGGCTCACAGTTGTCTCCAAGGCCGGCAAGGAAGCGACCATCGCGATCCTCAACGAAGGAAGTTTTTTTGGGGAAGGCGCGCTCGCCGGTCAGGTGCTTCGCATGGGATCGGCGGCCGCGATGACCGATTGCGAGATTCTGCGAGTGGATAAGAAGGCCATGATGACAGCCCTGCACCGCGAACACGCCTTTTCCGATATGTTCGTTGCCTACTTGCTGGCCCGCAATATTCGGTACGAAGAAGACCTCGTGGACCAACTCTTCAATTCCAGCGAAAAGAGACTCGCCCGCGTCCTTCTACTGCTCGCTCATTTCGGCAAAGAGGGGATTCCCGAAGCAGTCGTTCCTAAGATCAGTCAGGAGACGTTGGCTGAAATGATCGGCACGACTCGTTCGCGCGTCAGTTTTTTCATGAACCGCTTCCGGAAGTTGGGTTTCATTCACTACTCCGGCGGCCTCGACGGCGGTCTCCAAGTCCACAGCTCACTGCTCAATGTCGTTCTGCACGACTAATTCAGTTGGGGAGTTCTGCGGGGAACGAGGAACGGGAAGGGCACGGCTCAGAGGGTCGCGAAAAAACTCTGTTCCGCCAGCAATTCAGGAGGGCACGGCTTCAGCCGTGCCGCCACGAGCCGACAATGAACCCGGCTTTAGCCGCTGCCGGTATGCGCCCTCCAACATCGCAACAACCCGCTCTAGCCCTGAGACCTGAACCCTCCCGGCGGCGTTAGAATAGGCCCATGTACCACTACAATCCCACGACCGCCCTGGAAGAACTCACCGAAGAAGCGACCCTGCCGAATCCAGTCCACGTCCGCGACATGCTGCTGCGCAACAAACTGACGCCGGATCAGTCGATCGAACTGAATCGGATGTTCGTTGAATACCAGAAATTTTTCGGGGAAACGCAGAAGCTGGGGAAGGAAATTCTGCGGCGGCTGGCGGGATAGATCAATCAGAAAGCACAGGTTCGTTGTGCTTCGGCCAGCTAGCGACGTAACCAGAGATGGCATCCTTGGCCATTTCTCGCGCCTCATCCACGGTGCTGCCGTAAGTAACACAGCCCGGTAGAACCGGAACGAGCGCGGTGTAACCGCCCTCTTCAACAATAGACAGGATATGATGAGCGCCAATGAAAGGCTGGTGCCATGGCGAATCGTGAACATCTCGCAAAAATCAAGAAAGGCGTAGGAGCTTGGAATAACTGGAGAAAGGCAAATCCCGGAGTAGTCTATCCGGATCTCACTGAGTCGGACCTCAGTGGGGCGGACCTCAGCGGGGCGGACCTCGGCAAAGCGAATCTCAGCAACGCGAACGTCATCGGTGCGAGCCTTGGCGGCGCAAGTCTCGCCGGCGCAAATCTCTTTCAAGCCAACCTCAGCGGTGCGACCCTCAGCGGGGCGGACCTAACGGGGGCCATCATTTGCTATACGGCCTTCGGCGACAACGACCTGAGCAGAGTGAAAGGCCTTGAGACCGTGGTGCATGTCGGTCCATCCGCCATCGGCATCGACACCATCTACCGCTCCCAAGGCAAGGTTCCGCTGGTATTCCTACGAGGGGCCGGCGTTCCCGACAACTTTATCGAGTACATGGGCTCCCTCACCGGCAAAGCCCTTGAGTTTTATTCCTGCTTCATCAGCTACTCCACCAAAGATCAGGAATTCGCCGACCGCCTGTATGCGGATTTGCAGAATAAAGGTGTCCGCTGCTGGTTCGCGCCGCACGATATACAAGCCGGAAAGAAGATCCATGAGCAGATCGACGACGCGATACGAAGATACGAGCGGCTGCTCCTGATCCTTTCGACCGACAGCATGAACAGCCAGTGGGTAAAGACTGAAATCCGCCGCGCTCGAAAACGGGAGATCGAAGAGAAAAGACGCGTACTATTCCCGGTCAGTATTGTGCCCTTCACTGACATACGCACGTGGGAGTCTTTCTACGCGGACGAAGGAATAGACCTTGCCGAGGAAGTTCGCGAATATTACATCCCCGATTTCAGCGACTGGATGAACGATCATAACTGCTATCTGAAGAGCCTTCAGAAATTGCTCGACGGTTTGAAGGCGGAAGGCTCGAAGCCGGCGTAGGTCTCCGCACGATATGATGAGCGCCAACGAAAGGCTGGCGCCATGGCGAACAGTGAACATCTCGCAAAACTCAAGGAAGGTGTAGAGGCTTGGAACAAATGGAGGGAGGATACCCCTCATCTCCTCTGGGATGGAATCACAGTGCAATCCTTTGGCCGGACCTACAAGGGGAGGATCTCAGCGGGGCGAGCCTGACCCGAGCCAACCTCGCCGGTGCCAACCTCAGTGGGGCCAACCTCCACATGGCCGACCTGCGCCAAGCGAATCTCAACGGTACGCACCTCAGCGCCGCGAACCTCATCGGGGTTAACCTCCGCAGCGCGGATCTGATCTGGGCTAATCTCGGCCGCGGGGCAAAGCTCGTTGGGGCGGATCTGACTCAGGCAAACATTGGCTGGACCACTTTCGGAGACAACGACTTGAGTGAGGTGAAGGGCCTTGAGACGGTACGGCATGAAGGTCCTTCCATGATCGGCATCGACACCATCTACCGCTCCCAAGGCAAGATTCCGCAGGCATTCTTGCGCGGGGCAGGTGTACCCGAAAACTTCGTTGAATACATGGGCTCCCTCACCGGGAAGGCCCTTGAGTTCTATTCCTGCTTCATCAGCTATTCCACAAAAGATCAGGATTTCGCTGACCGCCTGTATGCCGATTTGCAGAACAACGGCGTCCGCTGCTGGTTCGCGCCGCACGATATACAAGCCGGGAAGAAGATCCATGAGCAAATCGATGAAGCGATCCGAAGGTATGAGCGGCTGCTCCTGATCCTTTCGCCCAACAGCATGAAGAGCGAATGGGTGAAGACGGAAATCAGGAAAGCTCGCAAGCGGGAGCGCACGGAGAAGAAACGCGTGCTATTTCCAGTGCGCACGGTCTCCTTTGAGGCGATCCGGGACTGGGAGCTCTTCGATGCTGACGAAGGGAAGGATTTAGCTGTCGAGATTCGCGAGTATTACATCCCCGATTTCAGCGACTGGAAGAACCACGACTCTTATGCGAAAGGGTTTCACAACTTGCTCCGCGATCTGAAGGCAGAGCCTCCCAAATCGGCATGAGTGTTGCGGTGAACTTTCTCGCCACGCTCGGCTGGGCGGACGAGGGTGTCCGCCCCACACGGGCCTTGCCGCTGCCATCATTTACAATCAAGAATTCCCTTCCGACTTGGGAACCCTAACTATGCACCGCTGGTCCGAACTCTTCATTCCTACCCTCCGCGAGGCCCCGGCTGATGCCGAGGTCGCTAGTCACAAACTGCTTGTCCGCTCGGGATATATTCGTCAACTGGGTGCGGGAATTTATTCGTTTCTGTTCCTCGGCAACCGGACCATCAACAAGATCATGGGAATCGTCCGCGAGGAAATGGACAAGATTGGACAGGAGTTTTACCTGCCCACGCTGCATCCGCGCGATCTTTGGGAAGAGAGCGGCCGCTGGACGGTGATGGGCGACAACATGTTTCGCCTGAAGGACCGCAAGGGGGCCGACTTGTGTCTGGGCATGACGCACGAAGAAGTGATGACCGACATTGCGCGCAAAGAGCTGCGGAGTTACAAGCAGCTTCCTCAAATCTGGTATCAGATTCAGACCAAGTTTCGCGACGAGCCCCGTCCGAAGGCGGGGCTGTTGCGGGTGCGTCAATTCATCATGAAAGACGCCTACTCGTTTGACATTGACGCTGACGGGCTCGACGTCTCGTACAAAAAGCATGATCGTGCTTACCGCGCTATCTTCGATCGCTGCGGGTTGAAGTACATGGTAGTCGAGGCGCACTCGGGAGCAATGGGCGGATCGCAGTCGCATGAGTTCATGGTGCGCACTCCTGCAGGCGAAGATCAGATCGTCAGCTGCGACGCGTGTAACTACGCGGCGAACCTGGAAAAGGCGGTTTCAAAATTGGACGTGGTCGAGGACTTGAAACCGGAGGGCGACGGTTCGCCGCTCCAGGTGCACACTCCGGGACAGAAGACGATCGAAGATGTGGCGCGTTTTCTCGGCGTGTCTCCGAAGAGCAAGCTCAAGACTCTCGCGATGGTGATGACCGAGTCCGACGAGAAGACGGGCAAGCCGCATCAGCGCGCGGTGATCTTGCTCATGCGCGGAGACCATCAGATGAACGAAGCGAAGCTCTCGACCGCCATCGGTGGCAAGGAAGCTCGGCCAATGCAGGAAGAGGAGATTCGCGAACTGTTCAAGTCTCCGGCGGGATACCTCGGCCCTCTCGGGATCGAATGGGCGGGGGACATGAAAGATTCGGGCAAGCCGATCCTGCTCGTGGACAAAGCACTCGAAGGCCGCGCGAACCTGATCGGCGGAGCCAATAAAGAGGACTACCACATCAAGAACCTTACGCCCGGGAAAACTTTCCATCCCACCGCTTACGCGGACTTGCGAAGCGTGAGCTCGGGTGAGGCTTGTCCTAATTGCGGTGCTACGTTACGCATCGATACGGCTGTTGAAATCGGACACATCTTTAAACTTGGCTACAAGTATTCCGAGTCCATGGGCGCGCGCGTACTCGACCGCAATGGAAAAGAAATCGCTCCGATCATGGGCAGTTATGGGATCGGGATCGAACGCATCCTTACGGCCGCGGTTGAGCAGTCGAACGACGAGAATGGTTTCTGGCTGCCGCCTTCGATCGCGCCTTTTGAAGTGGTGGTGGTTCCTACGAACACCGGGGACGAAAAGATTCGGACGGCGGCCGAGGGGATTGCCAGCACCCTGGAAGCCGCGGGCATCGATGTTTTGCTCGACGACCGCGACGAGCGTCCGGGAGTGAAATTCAAGGATGCTGACTTGGTTGGGATCCCTTTTAGAATCAATGTCGGCAAGAAGGTTACCGACGATACTGTGGAAGTGGTTCAGCGCTCGACTCGCCAGTCCAGCGACGTTAAGATTCCTGCCATAGGGGAGTACTTTCACTCCCTGCTGACGCGATAGAAAAATTTCCCATGCGAATGGGCTAGGTATCTGACGTTATGGGCTCTGTAAAAATGATTTTCGGTGTCGGGTTGATGGTCTTGGCTGGCATCTTCTGCCTCAAGCTAATTCCACCGTACTTTTCGAACTATCAATTCGAGGACGCCATCAAGAACGAAGCCCTGCAGTCGACCTACGGGACGCGCACCGAAGAAGATATTCGTGACTCCATCATCAAGCGCGCCCGCGAGTGCGACATTCAACTCACTCGGCAGCAGGTAAAGGTCGTACGCACGGGAAATAGC
>Ga0137409_10002627_pt1 | contig 19189 bp, 42 predicted proteins | sample CZODoug1_16funga_FD_122059 | JGI IMG/M metagenome (GOLD analysis project Ga0137409, IMG submission 122059) | Vadose zone soil fungal communities from Angelo Coast Range Reserve, California, USA - CZODoug1_16fungal (Hybrid Assembly) | ecosystem: Environmental > Terrestrial > Soil > Vadose zone... | reverse complement strand
TGGGAATGTCGTGTTGGGCGAAGATCCGGCCCATGTCCACGATTGCTTCTTCCTTCTGCTGGAAAAGCTCGGGAGGAATCTTGCCCACTTCGCGGAATTTGATTTCGCCTGAGCCCGCGATTCTCACGATTGCGCCGGGAACGTCGTTGAGCTTGCCAGAGAGGATCTTGCCGTTTTGGATTACGAGCTGGGGATTCATCGAGAGGTTGATCCACTCTGCGACCTTTGAGACCGAATGGTTCAACTGACGCTGGGCAGGTATGGCGAAGCGGACGGGCGAGAGGTTGCGTTCGGAATCGGGGTCTTCGGTGTAGTGCAGCTCGTGAAGAACGGGCTCATCCAAGACCTTGTTCTCACCGTCTCGGCAGGGGTAGGGGCGCTGAGGGATGACTACGCGGTTGTTGGCCATCGTGATCCAGCGGCCGTTGGGGCGCTTGAGCGAAGGGCGCTCCAAGTACTCGGTGACGAGGACAAGGCGCTCTTGGGAACTCTCGGGGTCAGAGGTTTCGGCCTTCTGAGCATCCGCCGTCAACTCGCCGCCGACATAGCCCTCGCTTTCCATGACCTCGTCCATGTCGCGGGCCTGCTCGATTGCGTGCCAGCGCGACTCATCGAAGCGTAGGCCCGGCTCCCAGAAGACTTCGTTGGGGCCGTAGACGCGGACCTTGATCTCGCCCTCGCCAACGGTTTTCGTCTCGCCGGTCAGTTCTTCTTTGTCATCGAGGACCGGAACGGTTTTGTAGGGACCGACCGTATTGTCGTAGTAGGGCCACGCGAACCCTTCATCAGCCACCACCGAGTAGCGGATAACCCGCTCGGCTGCCACATCGAGGCTCCACTTTTCATAGCCGTAGGAGAGGACGCGCCTTGAGAGCCTGGCAGCGGCTATCCGTTTAGGGTCGGGGCTGGTAGGGGCGACGTCATAGCCGGGGACTTTCTGGGTCGCGGCGGCCACCTCGGTCTCTACGTGATCGTAGATGTAGTTCCTGACCGAACGGACGCGGTGGCGTGCCTTGGACCCCCTTCCTTCATAGCTGGAAGTCGTCTCCTGCTCTCTGAGGACGTTCTGAGAGTCCACCCAGGAGTATTGGCGGCCACGGGAGAAGCGCAGGCACTCATTCCTGCGAGGAGCTCCTTCGGCCATTGCGTCGTGGCCGCGTTTGAGCCGCGCTTCAATCGCTTTGTCGGGTTTCAATTCTCCCGCGAGAACCTGGGCGACGGCTTGTTTGGATTTGGTCAGAAGCGGCATCAGGCAGCGGGACCGTCCGAGTACCCAGCCTGCTCAAGCGTCTGCTTGGCCCGTTCCATTTCCTCAGGGTCCACCGTGAACTCAGGTAGGACGGGAAGGTCGTCTCTGTCTGCGCCGGGTTCATCGTCAGCGAGGTAAGGGGCGGCCTCGGGAATCTGGATGCGGTTGTTCAAATCGCGCCGCTCTTTTACCCACGCTTTGCGTTCCTCATCGTTGGCCGCCATTAGTTCTCGGCGCTCCTCGGCCCAAACCGCCCGCTCGACGACATTGGTCTCCATCAATTTCTCCCGTTCGCCGCTGAACGCCTGCTCTCGTTTTTCGCGCTCGTTGCAATCCCTTACGTCGAGTAGGACGATGGTTGCAGCGAGAACGATCGAGAGGGCGGCGAAGTAGATCATTTCTTCTCCAACTGTTCTACGGCTTTTTCCAATTCGAGCTTCGCGGTAGCGACTTCCTGTGCCACGGTGCCGAAGTTATCGGCCCCGGAGTTGAGGTTGATATCGCAGATGATCCGGTAGAGTAACCGGAGGGTCTGGGGGCTCACCTTGACCGCTTCCTTGGCACCCATCCGTCCGCCCCCTTCAACGCCTCCCTGATAACCGCCTCCGCGAGGACTGCCGGGCGCCAGCGACCGTCCTCGCGGTCATACGGCTCCAGGGCGTCGGCGTTGACTAGCGCGACACCGCCCCTCTCGAACATTGCCGCGTCAAGCACAAGGGGTGACGTGGTGGCTTCCCACTCAGCGCGAGCGAACGCTGCTACCTCCTCTGGACCTCCGAGAGGGTCGGGAGTGCTCGCGCAGTTGTGTTTGGCGGTCAACGGTCGTCTCCAGTGCCCAGGCGCTGGCGGGCGATGAGGGCTTGAGCGCGTAGCTCGGGAAGAACGGAGGTGACGACCTCGTAGAGGTGCCTGGCGGCGGAGTCTGAGTTGTGGCCCTCACCGAAGTGCTCGACGCCATCCACATCGATCCTGACCACGGTCTGCCAAGGACCGTTCGCCTCGCGGGAGTGAATGAGCAGCAGGGTTTCGTCGACTTCGCCGTCGCTGGTCTCGAACCTGGAGACGAGGATTGCCTCTAGGTCTCCATCCTCTGATCGCTTTATGAAGTCAATCTCGGCGCGACCGTGTTCGACCTGAGGTTTATAGGGGGTTTGCGTTGCGTTCATCTGTGCCTCCCTTGGTCGGTTTGGCTTTCCCGGCGGCCATCAGGACGTTGGATCATTGGAGCAGCCCGTAGGTTTGCTGGTCATCGATTACGGAGTTGATCAGCTTCTTTATCTCGTTGACTGCTTTGTTGGTGTTGTTCAAGGCGGTGTCTACTTCGGTGATCAGGGTGGCGGAGATGTTCGTCGGGAGTTCGGCTTCAACGTGGGTGCGGGCAGCCGTGGCGAAGGTCTGGGTGTAGGCGGCGGTCCGGGTTGCGGGGGCGGTGCCGAAGAAACCGAGACCCGCTTCTTTTGCCCGGATGACGGCTTCTTTGCCGCCGGTCGGACCGAGAAAGAAGTTTTTGCCCGCAAGGAAGAGGAAGCCGAGGTCGTTTTTCACGGTGCCGGTGGAGAAGGCGTTGGTCCCATCGGCGACGAACGCCGAGAGCTGGGAGACGCTGTTGGCGGCGAGATGCCCGCGCATCCCATTTTCGCTCGTGACCCGGAAGTAGAAGAGCGGGTCCTTTTTCGCCGCGCCGCCGTTTAGCTCAAGCAGTGCCCCCGCCGTGGTGAAGGCCTCCGCGCCGACCACTACACCACCGGCTTCCGCCGCCACCGTCATCGCGGCGGTCGCGTGTTTGCCCTTGATGCGGATCGAGAAGGGCGCTTCGGAGTCATCGCGGAGGAAGGTATCGGTGATCAGCGCCCCGGTCATTGCGGCGAGGCCGGTGTGCACACCCCCGCCGACGTTGCCGATGAAGGCACCGACCGTGATCCGTTTCCCGGTTCCGTGGATGTGGATCGCCTTGCTGCGGGGATAGGCGCCGGTGTAGGTGTGGTCTTCTTCGGTCTCGTTGTCGGCGCAGACCTCCATCCCGGTCGCCCAGCCGGTGGCGGTCTCCATCCGCCCGTTGACGAAAAGGCCACAGCCGGTACGGGTGCTTTCGCCCTTGGATACCCCGATGAAGTAGCCGCCGAGAGCGTCGGCGAGGGAGTGTCCTTCTTCGTATTTGCTGAAGGTGATCGCACTTCCGACCACTCCGATCGCCTGGCCCTGGGAACCAAGTACCGCCGTGGTATGGGCTCGTAGCGCGGTAAGGTTGCCCGCTCCGTCGCCAGAGAAGAGGGATTCGGGGGTTTTGAGGACACGGCTGAAGACGGCGGTGGGCTGATTGCCTTCGTCGGGGGCCGCAGTGGTACCCAGGTTCACTTCCTGCTTTTTCCCGGCGGAATTCTGGGAGGAATAGGCGAAGAGGCGTTCTCCCGCCGACCAGTCGGTCCCGAGGTTGATGATTTTGATTGCCGCTTCATCCCCCGTGAGCGAGGGCGGGTTATTAATAGACGACGACATCAGACCTCGGTCACGCAGAGATTGGAAGTGGCAGTTTTGGCCGCTGCGGAGACAATCCCAAGGTAGTCGTCAATCACCATATTGCCCCCTTCTTTAGTCAGGGGTATCCCTTTCCCCACCGCCGCCGCCGAACCTTTGAAAACGTAGATCTTGTTTTCGGAGTCGTTGACAAGGGTGAGCGAGACGCGACCGGGATTGGCGGCCGCCACTTCGGTTGCTTCTTCTTTTTTGACTTCGACTACGCTGCCTGGGTTTTTGGCCGTGTCGGACTGGCCGAAGGCATTGGAGCGAGTCGTCTGGATGCTCATTTGTATACCGCCTCCTTGGCTTCCTCGTACTCGACCGCTGCATCCTCAAAGCGCGTCAGGGCCTCTATGCGCTCGTTCTGTTGGACTACGAGTTCCTTCAGCTCTTTGAACTCTTTCTCGGCCTGCTTGGCAGGGACCATCCCCAGGAGCTTTTTCGCGACCTCTTCCACCCAGCGAACCGAGAGGTAGAGATAGGGATCGTGCTCGCGGGTCCAACAGCCCGTGTCGATGAACGGACCCTCGGTGTCTCGTGAGGCCATGCATTTGCCTGGCCGGTTCTTGGCTTGAGCGACTACCTTGGCCTCCATCTCTAGTAAACCCAGGCGATGGGTCCCTTGTCGGCTTCAAGGGCCGTGGGAGCCGTGATATCGGCGAGGGTGTTTTTGGTCGTGATCGTGATTTCTTTGGAGAGCAGGTTGGCCCCGATCGTGTTTTTGGGGATCGTCCGCAATCTTGCGGTGTTGCCATTCATCGTGACGCCGATGAAGTACATCGCCGGACCGACTGCTGAGTATTCGGCGGTCAGGTTCAACTCCTGGATTTCAGCAGCGGTGCCGACCGTTGCGCCTTCGGTCGTTTCCGAGGATTTGGCGAGTAGGGTCCCGGCAGCTGACCAAAGACCTGCGACGACCTTGTTGGTCCCCCCAACCGAGCCGACCAGATAGCCGATGCCTTTGACTTTCTTGTTGGCTGGGATGTAGATGCTGGAGACGAACAGCTTTTTTTCGGCCGGGGTCGTGTCGGTTCCCGAGGTCGCAGCCACGGGATTCCAGTTTCCTGCATAGAAACCAGGTGCGGCGGTTGGGAGCGCGACGCCTCCGGTCAGAGTGCTTGCCCCGGTGACTTTCAGCGTGCCTTTGGAGACCAGTTCGTCAGTTGCCGTGACATCCTGGCCGATGTCGCCGATGAGATGTTCCACGAGGACGCGAGAACTGGTTTCGGAGATGATCCAGACAACCTGTTCGACGGTGACCGATGCGCCTACGGCGACTTCGGTGTCTGAGATTGAGACGTTGGAGGAGGTCTTGTAGAACAGTTTCCCTCCCGAGCCGTTGAAGATCCTGCGTTGGTCGGTGGGGGTTGCGTTGATCAACTTCGCGGTGATTTTGCCGACCTTGAAAGAGTCGACGGGTTCCAGTGGCACGATATTCTCCTTAGCTGGCGTCACCCATCGGGGCGGCGTCGATTAGAAAGTCGTTCGGGTCGAAGGCTGGCTCTACGCCATATTCATAAGAAACACGGTGTTCGGGCTCATCAGGGATTTCCCAGGTGCGCGTCATTACGGCGTAACGGCCTGAGTCGATAAGGTCGAAGCGATCGTGATCGGTCTGCGGGGTTGCTTGCCATTCGTCGGCGGCGTCGGGGTCCCTGCGGTAGCGTTCGGTCTGCTTGATCAGTTCCGGAACACCTAGCTCTGGAACCTCTGAGTTGGGACGGGCAAAGAGCAGGGTAGGAGAGGGAGTTCCCTTGGAGTCCTTGGCCTGGAGGCGTTTCTTGATCTCCAGAATCCCCGCACGACGGTCGTTGTTGCCCGTCTGCGGGTAGATGTCCTCGCGCTCATAGCTCGCTTGTACCGCGTCGGCGTGGATTGCCGTGGTCAGGTTGCGGTAGGAGGGATCGATGACGTAGGTGACCTCCCCGAGTCCCCATTGCTTGTTCTTGCGCTTGATTTCGGCCGCTATTTCAGCAACGTCGGTCTTGTTCGGGAAGTGCTCGGCGAAGAAGAGACCCGCGTTGTCAGGGTCCCAGGCTGACCAGGTAACTCCCGTATGGACCAAGCCGGGGTCGATTGAGACGACGATGTCCTGGCGCCGGATATCTTTGATTGCGGGGAGGTTGACCACGTGGAGCTTTTCCCGGAACTCTTCGAAGAACAGACCGCCGAAGTGGACGAATTCTCCGGTTTCCCTGGCCCGCCGTTCCTCATCGGTCAGCCCTGAAAGGAATTTCTCCACCGCCTCGGGGGTATTCCAGGGGTTGTCCTGCATGTCCATCTGATGGACGGTGATTCCAGGCTCGTGGCGACGTTCGTAGACTTCGTCGTAAGCCCAGGTGGAAATTCCGAGGACCGGGGTCATTCCGAGAATCTCATCGCCCTGGGTGGAAATGAGGCGCTGGCGGGCCTCTGAACGCATCCTGCGGCCGTTCTTGTTATTTGGCTCCTCGTCCCAATGGACGCGGTGGGCGGCGGCGGCGGCCCAGGCATCTACGTCCTGATCGTAGGTCTTCAACCAAATGTTCGATCCGCATTCAAGGGTTACGTGCATGTCCTGAGAGGAGAAGGACTTATCGAAGTTTCCGTTCCTGAGCTGATTCTTGGGAAGCCATTTCCTCAGCAGGGGAATGATCGTGTCCAGGTGCTTCTTTCCCTTTGGTGCGCCGATCCAGATGTCGCAGGGAGCTTCGAACTTCTTTACGTCGAGCAGGTGGGGAGGAACGTCGTCTTTCGGAACAAGCTGGACGATGTCATCAACGATGCAACAGACCGTCTTGCCTGAACGCCCCCCAGCAATCATCGCCTTGGTTCCGAGGACTGGAGCTTTGACCCGGTTGAAGGCCAGTTGTTTAAGGTGGACCTTGCCCGGATTGAGTTCCGGGTTGTTGTAAGCGTGGAGGGGGTTCTGCTTGACGGCCTCGTTGATCCGCCTTGCTAGTTCAAGTCGGCGCTTCTGAAGCTCTGGGCTTAGCTCCTGCGTGGCATTCAAGCGCTCACGCCGTAGCGACGTTCCAAGTCTTTGAGGGTCTGAGAGGGTTCTTCGGGAGCCTGTTTGGTTCCGATCCCTACTTCCCTTAGCGCTTTCTTCGTGCGGCGGTATTTCTGCTGGGGGGTCAGCTTGATTGGCTCGGAGGAGAACCCCGGAGTCCCCACGCTTGCACCTGCGCCTGGGTTGATCGTGGCTGACGTGCCGCCTGGAGAGAGGCTCATGCCGGGGAAGCTCTGGGTCCCTTTGATGCCAAGCTGGAGAGCTACCTTTTGGCCGAGCCCGGGGACATGACCTACGGAGTAGGCCCCGCTCTTTGACTCAGGTCCGGCGATTGAGGCGTCGATGATCCCTGCGCCCCCTCCTGGATTTGAACCGGAGGTTCCGAAGTACTCGTTACCGATCTTCATGAAGGTGTGCTCGGGGTTGTAGAAGACCGTCACTGCTCCCGGTCCGGGTTCCAAGTAGTTGCCCATTTCTCCCGAAACAACCCCGCCGGGGAGCTTTACGCCCATCTTCTGAAGCACGTAGGAGACCGCCCCGGAGCAATCCACGCCCGATCCCAGGTCTACCTTGCCAGCGTTGTGGCCCCCTCCCCAGACGTAGGGGAGCTTGAGCTTCTCAAGTTGCGCGGCTGCGGACTTGGCCGCCTTGAAGCGCGTGACGACTTTGGGTGAAGCCTTGTTTGGGGCCTTCGGGTTGACCCCGAGGTTTTCAGCCTTCTTCAAGAGCGCCTTGGGGATGGGTTTTCCCTTTTGCCCGACCTCGTTGACGGTCTGCTGCATCAGGCTTTTGCTCGTGCCCCAGGGAGAGTCTCCGATTGCCTTTACCTGAGCGATCGGTCCTTTGCCTCGGCTAGCTCTGATTCCCGCGTAGTAGTCGGAGGTATTCAGCAGCTTGGAGGTTTCCCTGACCCCGGATTGCAGGGTAGGATAGGAGCGCCCTGGGCCGATGTTGAGGTAGTTGTGGGTCCCTTCGGCTTCGGTACTCGCCGCGTTGCCCTCCTCGGCTACCGCCTGGGCGCCGATTGCTCGTGGGGAGAGATGGGTTCGTTTAGCTACCCGGTTGACGAACTTCTTCTGCTCCGGTCCCAAGGGTCCGACGACATGAGGTCGAGAGCGTTCGGCGGCTTTAAGCTGACGAGTGACTTGCTTGATTGCTCGCGGATGTTGTTCGACTGGCGGTTTGACAGGCGGAACGAATCCCACCGGAGCCTTGCGCGTGTGGGCTTTGACCTGAACCGGAGGTTTATTGCCTTCGGAGACGAAGTCTCGTTCAGACTGCTTGGAGGCTGCTTTGATCGAAGGCATAGCCGAAACGCCGGTTGGCTTATAGGCGGGGGTCTTGATCCGTTTTTCAGTCGCCTTGAATTGCTTCTCCGTCGCTGCGCTTGAGCGTTTGCGTTCTGCGCTCCCTCGCTTGAGCATGATCTGAACCCGAGTCTGGGTTCGTCTCGTGCGCGCTGCGGCTCTTTGTGCCTTGCTGGGAGAGGAGAATCCGGAGGTCGTGACCTGGCCGTTGGAGGCGGTGACGGTCGGGGCTTCCAGGTAAGAGCGTTCCTTGATCTTCTTGGTCCCCGCTGGGCCTGGGCCTTTTCCTACGAAGGTCTTGGCTCCCTTGGGCCCCGATACCGTAGTGCCCTTGCCGGGCGTATAGACGACGTGCTTGCCACGGGCAGGCATCAGGCGTACTTAGAGCCCGAACCCGCTGGGTTTTCCGACTCGGTGTTTTCACGAATTTTGCGCGCGCGTTCCCGTAGTTCCCTGACTTTGCGCCTACGACGGGCCGCATCGCTTTCAGACCCGCTCGCCTTGTAGGACGCAAGCGTGGCGCCGCCTCGCCCGGATTCTCTGGATTGCGTCCCCCCGACAGGTGAGAGTCCGCGTTCCCTCGCGTGCGGGTATTCCTTGATCGGTTTGTGCCCTTTCGGGTAGCCTGCGCCCCCTGGGCCGAATCCTGCACTAAGGTATACCCGGCCGGGGGTCTTCGTGAGCCGGGCCTTTTTATTCGGGAGCAGTTTTGCGGCCATCATTCCGCGTTCGGAGACAGAGATGGACGGCCCGGTAGGACGCCCCGTAGCGCCAGGGATGCGTGGTCTCTTCCCGGCCATCAGTGCCACTCTCCAGCCTTGGAGCCCTTGGAAGCCTCGGCAACGTAGGGGCCGGTGGGAGCAAAGACGGTAACGTAGCCATCGCCGAGGATGGCTGGAAGCGTTCCGTCTCCCGAGGGGAGCTTGTAGGTAACTACGCTTCCCGGCTTGAGGGTCAATCCTGATCTCGAAGCTGGTTTCTTAGCGGTCATTCGTTCCTTTCAGAAAGTGGTCGAGGACGCGCTCGCGGACTGCGATTGCATCTTGAAGATGGCGCTCAGTGGCCGCGCTTGGCGGGAGGATTCCGTTGATCTTGGCCTGAAGGGCTTCCCAGACGTCTCCCTGGAGTTCTAGGGTGGGTGCAACGTCTTTCCCCTGGGCGACCTCTTCGAACGTTAAGCGGCCGTCAGGGTCTACGTAGGCGATCTGCGGCTTGGTCGCATGATCGGCTCTGATCCACACCTGCATCAGGTCGGTGCCGGGCTTCCACCGCGTCTCGACCTTCACAGGCCCAACCTCTTCTTTGCCTCTCTGGCGGCCACGGGAGTCGTCATCCCTTGGGCTTTGAGCTGGGCAGTGAGACGGGCGAGGTCGATGTCTGAAGGGCTGGTGGTCTCTGGAGCGGGCGTGAATTCCTCCCTCACAGGGTAGAGCCCATCTTCGACCGCAGTGGGTTTGAGGAGCGCCTGGCTTCTGACGTACTCGCTGAGCTTCATCCCGGAAGCTTTAGCCGCTTTGAGGATCTGCGCCTTCTCCTCCAAGCTGACCCTGATGTTCAACTGCGTTTGTCTTTCCATGCGTAAAGACTAGCAGCTCCGTGTGAAGTCTAGCTCTGAGGTACTTCTAGACCAGTCTAGTCTTGCGCGTTTACGGGTGGATTCTCAAAGACGTGCCAATACATATACAGCTCCACGCCTGGGAGAGCCCCCTCCCCTCTCCCCCTATTCGTGCCTGTGCTTAGGGGTTTTCGTCTATCCCTAGGGTCCAATGCTTTACTTAATGAAGCATTGAGTTCTTGGCTCTACGTAAGGGATTGCGGGGGTAGTGCAACTACTTGGTTGCGCGTTAGAGGTAGCGGCATGTCGGAGTAGCGAAAGACAGAACGCCGTATGAACTCACACGCTTAGTCCTAGACATGGTGCTTACTACGTTGCCATGCCTGGATGTCTTGGTTGGCTCTGTACTGCGGGAAAGTGGGGCTATGAGAGCTTGTCTAAGAGCTTCGGAGAACAGCTTGCTGGGTAAGTGCTGTGGAACTCAGGCGTGAGGCTCGAACTCAGTTGCGCCCGTAAGGAGTTGAAGTTATGCGCCCACGCTTCAGCTTCTTGCCTGCTCTGGCGGTATCTGAACTCGGCGAAAGCCACGGTTGGGAACCGGGCGGTTACAGGGACTCCAGCCATTCGGCACGTCTGACTGAGGCTGCGCGGGAAGGCAAATCGCGGCCAGTTCTTAGCTTGTGCCAGCTGCGGCGCAAGGAGTAGTGGAGCCCAGAGCGATCGTCTACCTTTTCCCAAGCCTGCGCGACTATCTGAGCCTTTGGCACCCATTCGCCGTCGCCTGCCCAGAAGAGTTTCTCGCTCATGAGTCTATCTCTTCTGCCTCTAGATTGAGCACCTTCGTTGGCTCTATGCCTAGTGATTTGGCTTCTCGGATGAGGCTGGGTAGATCTACGGAGACTCGCCCGGTTGGCTGATCATTGAAGAGCTGGGCCTTTTCTGAGTGGACTGCGCTCGCGACGGCCATGTTCCTTGCGGCTCCTGGTAGTTCCTTAACCGGGAGGTCGTCTACCTCTTTGTCGAGTCTCGCGAGTACTTTGGCCTCGGCGCTCATTGCCTTCTGGGCGAGGTCCATGTGTTCGTCTGCTGCTTGTTCCCTGATCTTGGGAAGGATCTCTGCTCTTAGGGCCTGGTAGCGCTCAGGATAGCGGTGCTTCCATTCCCAGAGGGTCGTGTGGTCGTGCTGTGATCCCTGTTGACCGGCGAGGAAGGCTGCCGCTTTGCGCGAGTTGCCGTTATGGGCTGCAAGCGCTAGAAGACCGGCCTCTATATCTATCTCTGAAGTCTTGGGCTTCTTTACGGCTACGTCGTTCAAGGTCTCTTGACTGCTTCAGAAGATTGCTGGGTGAGGGAAGAGAGGATCCGCCGCTGAGTGGCTGGGCCGAGGTCGGGAGGGGGACTTCCGAGGTTGGCAGCGGCGAGCGTCTGACCTTTCGGCCACGTGATTGTCATCGGTCCGTAGATCCGTCTCGTCTTCTCTGCCTCTAGGGCTGATTCGTGCAATTTCCGGTCTTTGTTGCTCATCTGCTCTCTTTCTGAAGCGTCCTGAGCGTTCCTAAGGGCATGGGAGGCTTGTCTGAATGCTGGAGCACCTAGGGGTCCTTGCGCCAATTCGGACACCAATCCAGTTCTGCTCCAAGCGGGTACCGCCAGAGATGCAAGCCGAGAGGACCGATCCAGATGTGAAGGTCGTTTGGCATCCAGCGATCATCGACACGATGGAAGCTTCCTCTGCGTTCAATGAAAAGCATTCTAACTAGTCTACCTTGCTTTCTCTGCACGTTAGGTGTATGCTCTTGGTTGTCCAACTAGAGAGAGGCTGAACGATGAAAAGCTACAAAGTCTCGATTGCGAAGGGTGGTTCTGAGTACGAGCGCTTTGAAGTGCAGGCTCGTAGTCGGGACGCCGGAATTGCTGAGGCTGCTCGTGAGTGCGAGAAGCGCGGGGGGCTGCGGATTGTCCACTTCAGCCAGAAGCGGCGCTAGAGAGAGGACGTGAGATGAACACGGACGACATGAAACGAATCTGGGGCTCGATGACGTTGGCGGAGAGGGCAAGTGACCTGGAGCTATCGCAGGTTCGCTTGGAGCGGGAGAACTACCTGAGCGAACTGGATCGGGAAGGTTGCTCGATGGAGGAACAGCACGAGGCTTGGAGTGAAGTGCTGGAAGAAAAGCTAGCTCGGCTGTATTGCAAGCACTATGAGAGGGAGCTATGAACGACGAGGGACTGAGCATCGAGCAAATGGCTGAATCCCTAGAGAACCAAGCGGTGCTCAAAACCATCGCAAGAGACGCTCGGCGCTGGGATTCCTCGATCTCGGGGAACGCCACTATGGCCCGCATAGATGGTGAAGCCTACGGACTCAGGGCCGCTGCGAAGTTCCTGCGGGAGAACGCTCCCGAGGCTGGCGACATGTCAACGGCTGACGGGCTGGGTGGAGACCACGAGTACGGTTCACAAAGCTGGGAGCGCGAACAATGATTCTCACGCAGAAAGAATCGTGCGAAAGGAACCACCAGGAGGGACGATTGGTCCGAAACTCCGTCTTCGGAAGCGGCAAGTTCCATCTGACCGCTGCGGGGGGTGCAACGACCCTATGCGGCGTGGAAGCTCGATGTGGGAGCTTTCCTCTAACCGCCGCCCGCGCAGACTATGAGCGGATCTCCCCCGAGCGCATTTGTAAGCGATGCAGGAAACTGGAGGACGCCTCATGATCCTCTGGTCTCAGAAAGACATCCAAGATCACTACGGGGTCTCTAGGTCTACGGCACATAACTGGGTAAGGCGGGAGAGGTTCCCTGAGCCTGTGGGAGAGCCTGCGTGTGGCGATGTTTGGGATGCTTGGGACGTAACTGCCTCTGAGAACGAATGGATGCCTTCTATCGGGCGTCCGAGGGGTTCTTAGGCGGCTGGGGGTTCCAGTTTGCCCCTATCTTGTCCAGCCACTCGCCGAGGTCTTTCTCCGTGTAGGGCGAGAGGAAAGCGTGAAGCTCTTTCGACACAGCCTCTTCCCATGCTTTGGACATTGCTAGATGCCATGAAGCAAGTTCCCTGACGAGGTAGTGGCTGACTGCACGCGGTGGGCCGCTTGGACGCGAGGGAGCGAGTAGAGTTGGCACTCCGGGCACCAAACCCACCCCTGAAACATCGATTTGCGAGAGAAATCGCGTAGCTGCCAACATCGAGTGCAATGGGCTTTGGACATCGAGCTAGCCACGGTCGTTTTCCCTGAATTCGCGATGAAGGTTGGCGCGGTGGGACTGGGCTTGGCTGACGGCTCGCTTGCCCTTGTGGTGGATCTTGTGAAGGCGGGCGAGGGGGCGTCTACGGGTCGTCAAGTTCTCTCCCGGCTGCCACGCGCCTTGCGAGATACAGGGGGTTGGTTGGAGGATAGCATGGAGTTAGGGGGTCGCTGCGCTGGCTTCTTTTTCTCCAGCCCGTCGTCCGGTTTCGATGGCATTGGCGAACCAACTGATCATAAGTCCGTCGTCAATCTCTCCCTTGCGGTCTCCGAACAGACCCATGAACTCTTCCGACCAAATACCTGGATTCGTGGTCTGAAGAATGTCTTGCTTCAACTGCCTCTCAAGCTGCACGGCGAGCCTCCTGGCTTAGTTGGGCTTCTAGTTTGCGGGTTCTACCTGCTCGGTTGTTTGCTTTGGCTATTTGGAGTTCTTGTTCAAGGGTTTTTTTCTTTTCTTTGTGCCGTAGTTCAGTCGTTGGAATGAGGGACGCTTGGCTCGCAAGGCGACACTGGCGCTCTAACCACTCGCCCTTGACCGGCTCGGGCTCTGACTCGTACTTGCCTTCTGAGTTTCTAGTCCCCTTGAGGCCCCAGAGGGTTGCGGCGGGGTCGTGGTAGATCTGGGCTAGGGCTTCGTGGGGCTTGATCTCGGTGACGAGGATGTAGAAGGGCTTGGCTCCCGTTGAGACTCGGTAGCTTTTTCCTCCGACTAGAAAGGGGCCTGGTTTGGGCCACTCTATCCAGATGGGTTTAGAGGCTTTGTGAAGGGCCGTGCGGGTTTGTTTCGGTAATCTCATTGGTCGCTGCGCTCGGCTTCTTTTTACGCTTCGCGAGCATCGTCGCGGTAGCTCTCGAACGGAGGGACTAGCTCATGCTCGTAAGCGTCCAGATCTCCCCGACAATGGGGACAGAGGCCTTCATAGTTCGCGAGGCCGCACCCAGGGCACGCGGGGCCATCCTTAATCGGCATCGAGTATCCCATCCGGATCGAGGATCTGGTAGCCGACCAGCTTCTCTTCTTCTAGGGGGTAGAGGATGTTCATTTGCTCTGGGCATCCTAACGCTAGTAGTATTTGATCGACGGAGGAGACATAGACGCTGTCCCATTCGGCTTTGAGGAGAGAGTTGACGCGGCGCTCGATTGATTCCGCGGAGTGCTTGAGATCCCGAAGGGTTTCTTTTGGTAGGGCTTCGAGGAACGCGACCAAGGGAGCAGGGTCGAGGGGCTTGGAGGGAGGAATCGGCCGTCTCCATCCTTCAATGCCTTCCTCGCGGCGTTTGGCTATTCGCCATTCGCGGTGATAGCGGCGGATGTTCTCCTTGTCACAGCTCGCTTCCTTGCGCTTGCGGTATTCCTCCCAGGTCCCATCAGCGATTTTCCTTTCCTTCCAGCCTTTGACTCTCGCGGATTCGCAGGGCTTGCACCAAGCACGGGGCATCACAGCGATGACGCCGCTCTTGCGTTTTTGTTTGCGCGTGCCGAACTCTTCTAGCGGTTTCTGTTTTTCGCAATGGGGGCAGCGGCGCTCTTTTGGCTCGCTTCCCGGCTCCCTGGCGCGGATTTCATTGAGGTAGCGCTGCCGTAGGGCGTCACTGATGTTCTTGCGGCGTTTGGCCGAGTATTTATAGCGCTTCATAGATTGAAGTCGACGGGGTCTAGGTTCAGCGCCTCGATGTACGCGAGGGCTTTGTCTTCGGAGATCTCCTGTCTGAAGTTTCCTTCTGAGTCTCTTCTGATTCCAAGGGCTCTTCTGATCTCTCCTCCATCTCCGCAGGTGTACTTGCCTCCCGTTGTCCGTTCCTTTCCCAAGAAGCAGGCTAGCTGTTGAGGAGAGAGGCCGGATCTTTCGAAGGCTTCACGCAGGGGTTGGTTCGGGATCATTGCAATCGGCCGCCTAGATTCCCCTCCGCAGCGGTTCGGCCGTGACCTTCCGTGTCGGCTTCAAACCCTCGCGGCTCGTTCTCCATGCGGTAGGAGCGTTTGAGGGCTCTCTGAGCTTCGGAGGCCTCCTCGAACCTATGGGCGGTTTCCAGGTCCACGATGGCGTTCTTGAGTCCTAGGCGGGCTGCTGAAAGAGCGCGGCCTTTGCGTTGGAGACGGTGGTGTATGTCATCGGGTAGCAGGCGCTTAGTCTCGGTATTCACTTGGGGCTAGCCTCCTTCTCGCGGTTTCGATTCTTCCGGCGTCTTTGACAGCTTGAACCTGCTCCAGGCCGGTGAGATGTTCCAAGAGGTCAAGTTCGTGACGATCGTATTCTTCGTGGTGGGGCTTGCAGAGAGGGACGATTCGGTCGGGCTCTACCCGCCAGGTCTTGGAGGTTTGTGGCTCGCCGTCGAGGGTGAACTTATCGTATTCTCTTCCGAGCACATGGGCCTGCTCAAGGTTGTTGGGCGCTCCGCAGACGCGGCAGGAACCCTCGTCTTCTAGCTTTTCTATGGAGGCGGTCCAGACCCTCGTGATGCTCACATGGACCTCCATTCGGGGTGCTCGTGACCGCTGGGAGGGGGCTTTCCGTAGCCTTCTAGGGTCATTCCCTCTCGAAGACCTTTCAAGGTGCTCTGACGGGCTCCCACGGCGCTCTCAAGCTTCCTCGCGTGTAGGGAAAGAGCCTCAACTAGACGCTTAGCCTTGCGATAGCGGGTGAAGACCTCAAAGTCGATTCTCTTGCGGGCCTTGGCGAGGCGGATATCCTCCCCGGGTAGGCGTTGCTCTTTGTCCTCGTATTCCTCTACGACCAGTAGCAGAGCCTCGTCTAGCTTCTCGATGTACTCGGCTTCGCAGTCGCCTAACTGGATGTGGGCGTCCTCTAGGCGCTTTCCAAGGTCGTCTAGTTCGGTGGCTGCTTGGTCTAGCCACTGCATAATTTCTGAAGGGCTTGGGAGCGGGGTCATTGCTGCTTCCGTTTGCGTTGATGTTCCAACGAGGCTTCGACCGCTAGCCCGATTGCGACGATCGCGAGGGCACCTGCGCCGAAGAGAAAGAAGATTCGCTCAGCAAACGGCCGTTCGGCTCCGTAGACTGCGAAATTCAACGCCGACCCACCCATGAGCATTGCCACGTAGGCAACCATTACAACGCGCCTGCTTTGAGGTCTAGTTTTTCTTTTAGCACGTTCCTTTCGCGGGCAGCTTTCTTCCCCTCGAACCTGATCCGTGCCATCGCGGAGCGCTGTTCCTTAACCGTTTTCTTGAGATCGGTGAGCGTCCGATCGTCGTCGTGCATCTCTTGGATCTGGCGGATCAATTCGGCGTTCTCTTGGCGCTGGCGGAAAATGCTGTGCTGGGTGGCGAGAAGCTCCTTCTCCAGGTAGGCAATGCGACGACGACGCGTAGACCAAGGGAGAACCATCAGGCGCGCCCCGTACTCTCTTTGTCGAGACTAGCTTCGAAGTCCATTAGGGCCGACTCTGCGGTGAGGGCTCTGACTTCCCATTGGGCTGCTTCCTTGTGGGCTTGCTTTCGGCGGACTTCGGCTGCGTCTCTTTCTTCTTTGAGCCTTATCGCTCTGACGTAGAAGGAGGCCTCCGTTTCCTCCGGGGTTTCTGGCGGTTTCTCCTGGCTCATTTGAGTTTTCCCAGTACTCCGGCAAGTTCTTTGTTTTCGGTCTGGCTGAATTCGTCCTTTGACTTGGGGCCCCAGGAGTGGATACTTCCCCTAAGCCTTTGAGGGCCTCTTTCTTTCATTGGCGTCGTTCCTTCGGGCCACGTTCCGTTGATTATCATTTGTAGGTCTCCTCGTAGGACTCCCAGGCTCGGTAGAAGTCTTCGTTGCGGTCTCTTTGCCAGTCCATTGGGTCGTCGTCGTAGGGGAGGAAGCAGGGGGTTTTTCTTTCTTTTTCTTCTGCTTCTAGCGCGCGCAGCTCTGCTTGTTCCTCTTCGCGTTCTTGGAATGCCCAGCGTCGGAGAAGTAGCTCGGATTCGAGGTCTGGTCTCTGGCCTTGGAAAAGGCTCATCAGAAAGGGAGACTTTCTCCAACGGGGTCGTAGGCGGGGAGGGTTTCGCCCATAGTCAAGCGGAAGGCTTGTTCTAGCTTCTCGACCGTTTCAGGAAGGGTCTGTTGGTCTTGGAGGCCGCTTTCCGCTTTCTTGATCTGGTCGGGCTTGAAGCGGGTGGCGACGAAGGAGGCGAGGGCTCTGGCGGCGTCTGGGTTCAGGGCGGCGTCCTCTAGGAGCTTGGTCAGCCATTGCTGGGTATCGTCGTTCTGCTCGGGGCCAGGGTGCGCGTCCCCAGCTTGTGCCGAAGTCCCCGGCCCCGGAGCAGTTCTGGAAGCAGGGGAGGGGCTAACAGGGGGGGTCGCTCCCTCTGACTTATCGGCACCCTGCTTCGCAGCTTGGTTTGCAAATTCTTGTAGCCAATCAGACACGGACAACCGCCTTCTTATTGCCGAATGGGTGCCGCCCGTCAGCCGCCATATGCTCGCGGCGGCTAAGCGCTTCTAGGTGGTCGGGATTGACGCAGGCCGGTTGTGAGCAATGGTGGTGAACATCGTGCCCACTCGGGATCTCGCCATGTGCCTTCTCATAGAAAACCCGGTGCGCCATGCGATGGCCCTGGCCCTCGTTGTCCCAGATGCGGCCGTAGCCGAAGCTGCCGATGCTCTTACCCCAAATCCAGCATTTGGTCTCGTGCCCGCGATCCTCTTCGATATAATCCGGGCCGGGAGTTTGGTGGACGTGCCCGAGGATAAAGCGCATGGGGTCCCCGCGTTTGTAGCCACGATGGGGATTGGTCCGTTGCGCGAGTGGCGCCGGGTCGCCGCAACCGCATTCGCACATCCCGCTTGGATTGATCACGGCGCGGCAGCCCTTCCAGCTTCGTCGGCATCGCGGTCAAACCAGTCGATCAAGACCTTGAGGTCACCCGGGCCGAACTTCTGATCTAGGCGACCTTGAGCTAACATCAGTTGAGCGTACGCGATACTAGCGCTCTGTGAGTGCTGTCTGAGGATGCGGGCGGAGCGCTCTGGATCGCGTTGGCTCTCCGGGGTCCAGTCCTTTTTGCCACCTGAACCCCTACCAGATGGTTGGCCCAGTTCCTTGGTCGCCTCAAAGTTGAGTTTGAACTTGTCGGCGTAGTTGCCGTGCTCGATATGGCCTGCGATCTTTTCTCCCACGGCCGGAGCGCGGCTCTCGGGCTTGCGATTAATCTCGATGTTTGAGTTCATCTGGCCGTCTGCTTCGATATCCATTACGTAGGTGAGCATGGGGCCGTATTGCCCCTCCCATTCCTTGGGCTCGCTCGCTACGCGCTTGATCTCGTAGATGTCGCTCATGGGAAGAATTCGTCCAAGCAATCGCTCACGGAATCTTGAGCGGTCTGGATGTAGGCCGCTGCTTCTGGTCTATTGGTTTCTCCGAGTAGCTCTATGAGGCTGCGTAGCTCCTTTAGGGAGCGTTGGAGGCGGTTCTGAAGGTGGATGGTCTGGAGGGTTCTGTCGAGCAGGTCTGGCGAGTTGAGGATCTTTTGGGCGTGGTCGAAGGTTTTAGCCTGTGCGGCCATGAAGTCTAGGTCGGTTTGGCTCAGGGTCATGTCGTCTCTGCGGTGTTCGCTCATAGTCTTGGCCTCCCTTTTGGTCCGACGTAGCGAGCGATTGGTGCTTTCTCTGGCCACTCCCAATCTCCTTCTCTCTCTTCTAGCTCTACTCGGGTTGGCTTGTGGCAAATACGTCTGTAGTCGAGGATGCCTGCGATGATAAGAAGGGCGAATAGGGCGAAGATAGTTGCTACGGAGAGGCTCACAAGACCACCGTCAGGATGTAGGTGTAGGTAGCGATTGCGACTATTGCGAGGAAGAGGATTACGGCTAGGAGGATTCTTTCTTCTTTTTTCATGGTGCCTCAGCCTTGGTGAGAACTACGAGGGAGAAGGCGAAAGCGCCAACGTTGAAGCCAATAAAGCCAAGCGTCGGGGTGAGGCTCCAGCCTTCGATGGCCGCGCCCGTAAGCAGGCCGACCGCCGCCCCATGAACCCAAAGACCTACGACGGGTGGCCAAGGCGACATGGCTTCCCTCCGTATCTCGGCTCTGATTCTCCGTCCTTGAGGATCTTGCCGCTCCAGCGTCCTTCTCTGAGGTCGCAATCGGGACATCGCCACTCTGAGACTCCGTCGTAGTGGTTGGGAGAGTCGTATGAGTATTGGACCCCGATAACCCTAGAACCGCCGGGTGCAGCAAGGTTGACGCCGCAGCCGGGGCAATCGCCTTGGAAATAGCGCAGTCTCATGCGGCACCTTTGTATGAGCGGTTTACGTGATCCTCCAGGGCTTTGCGGACCTCTCGGGATAGGGGTCTGTTCCCTGCGTCGGCTAGGGCTTGTATGGCTGCC
>Ga0137409_10002626_pt1 | contig 19194 bp, 16 predicted proteins | sample CZODoug1_16funga_FD_122059 | JGI IMG/M metagenome (GOLD analysis project Ga0137409, IMG submission 122059) | Vadose zone soil fungal communities from Angelo Coast Range Reserve, California, USA - CZODoug1_16fungal (Hybrid Assembly) | ecosystem: Environmental > Terrestrial > Soil > Vadose zone... | reverse complement strand
GCGGCGACCACGATCGCGGTGGCGCCGTCCTTGGCGATTTCGCCGATGCTTCCGGCGGCGGTGGTGACGCAGGGCAGACCGCACAGCATCGCCTGCAGCAGCGCCTGCGGCACGCCCTCGTTCGCATAGGACGGAAGGGCGAACAGGTCGAGGGACTGCAGCCAGGGCAGCACGTCGGCCTGATTGCCGGCGAGCCACACCCGTTCGCCCAGGCCGAGCTCGCGGACCCTCGCCTCGATATTGCGCTTCTGCGGACCGTCGCCCACGATCACCAGGCCGATATCCGGGGGCAGCCCGCCCACCGCATCGATCAGGTAGCGATGCCCCTTCCAGCTGCGCAGCGTCGCGACGATACCGACGAGGCGCCGCGCCGAGGGCAAGCCGGTCGCGCGTCGCGCGGCGTCGCGGTCGCCTGGGACGAATCTTTTCGTATCGATTCCCGTCGGAACGGAAGTGACGCGCTCGGGCGAAAGACCGTTGTCCCGCAGCAGCTGCGCGCGCAGGGCCTCGCCGGTGGTGACGACGTGCAGCGTCGCGCGCCGATAGAGCCATCGCGTCGGGAGATTGTCGGGGATAGCGGCGGAGACGTGCCGGGTACGGACCAGCGCGGGCGGGTCCGCCAGGGTGGCGCAGGCAAGCGCCGTCAGCCAGCTGTCGGTGGAGCTGTGGGTGTTCACGACGTCCACGGGGTGAGCTTTCAACCAGCGACGCATCGCCAGGAGCCCGCCCAGGTTTTTCCGGGCGATCGGAAGGGCCTTGGCGCTCAAGCCGCGCGCGAGCGCAGCCTCGTAGATGCGCGATTCGCGCGGCGCGACGATCGCGACCTCGTGCCCGCGCGAGGAGATTCCCTGCGCTTCGTCGAGGATCCGGATCTCCTGCCCGCCCCATCCGCACGAAGATTCGGTGTGTAGGACTTTCATGCGCTGTGATTTGGGCGCGAGCAGGGCGCGCACGCCCCGCATTCAATCAGCCGACGGCTTCCCGGGAGTATTGCAGGCGGTGGAGCTTGGCGTAGATGCCGGAGGCGGCGAGCAGATCCGCGTGACGCCCCATCTCGCTCACGCGCCCCGCGTCCAGCACGACGATGCGGTCGGCGCGCTCGATGGTCGACAGCCGGTGCGCGATCACCAGCGTCGTGCGCCCTTTCATGAGCGTCTCGAGGGCCTCCTGGACATGGCGCTCCGACTCGCTGTCCAGGGCCGAGGTCGCCTCGTCGAGGATCAGCACCGGCGCGTTCTTGAGAAACGCTCGCGCGATGGCGAGCCTCTGCCGCTGGCCGCCCGACAGGCGCACGCCGTTCTCGCCGATCACCGTGGCGAGGCCTTCGGACATCTCGCGGATGAACTGCATCGCGTGGGCCGCCTCGGCGGCGCGAACGATGTCGCCTTCGCTCGTCCCGGCGAGCCGCCCGTAGGCGATGTTGGCGGCGACGGTGTCGTTGAAGAGCACGATGTCCTGGCTGACCAGCGCGATGTTGGCTCGAAGGCTCGCGAGCTTGAGCGTCGCGATATCCACGCCGTCGAGCAGGATTTGGCCCGAATCGGGCGAGTAGAAGCGCGGCAGCAGGTTGGCGAGCGTGGATTTGCCCGCCCCGGAAGCGCCGACCAGGGCGACCGTTTCGCCGACCTGGATCGTGAACGACACCCGTTCGAGCGCCGGGCGACCACTGCCCGGGTAGGTGAGATTGACGTCCTTGAAATCGATCCTGCCTTTCGCGCGGGCGAGATCGTGCGTGCCCGAATCGTATTCAGTGGGTTCATCGATCAGGCGGAACACGTTCTCCGAGGCGGCGAGGCCTCGTTGGAGGCTTTGATTGACCCCGGTCAGCCGTTTCATTGGCTGAAAGATCAGGAGCAACGCGGTAAGAAAGGAGACAAAATCGCCTACGGTCGCTTTGTCGGTGGCGGCTTGGCGCACCGCGAGATAAATAATGAGCGCGAGCACCATCGATACGACGATTTGCACCAGCGGCACGTTTGCCGCGGCCGCCGAAGTCATCTTCATGTTGAAGCGGCGGACCTTGTTGGCTCCCGAATCGAAGCGCTTCGCCTCGTACTCCTGCCCGCCGAATACTTTCACCACGCGATGGCAGCCGATCGACTCCTCGAGCGCATGGTTGAGGTCTCCCATCGCGGCCTGCTCGGCCCGGCTCATCGCGCGCAGGCGGCGCGAGAACCCGCGCGTGATCGCGACCGCGGGCGGCCCCACCAGGAGGGCGACCAGCGTCAACTGCCAGTTCAGGTAGAACAGGTACGCGAGCAGCGCGACGATGGTGAGCGAGTCGCGAAACAGCACCGACACCACGCTGGTCGCGGCGCCCGTGACCTGCAGGACGTCGAAAGTGAACTTCGAGACGAGGCTGCCGCCCGTATGAGTCTCGTAGAAATAGGTGGGCAGGCGCACGAGCCTGTTGAACATGGCGTTGCGCAGGTCCATCACCACCTTGTTGGCCACCCAGCCGATGGCGAAGTCCGAAGCGTATGACGCGACGCCGCGCACCAGGAACAAGCCGACGATGAGCGCGGGCAGCCAGGTCAGCAGGCCGCCTTCCTTGTTCACGAAACTGCCATCGAGCAGCGGCTTCAGCAGCGCCGGAAAAGCCGGCTCGGTTACCGCGGTCACCACCATACCCACGATGGAGAGCGAAAACGGTACCCAGTAGGGCTTGACGTTGCCGAGGAGACGAAGGTAGAGCTGCAGGCTATTGGCGTCGGACGATGCCATGGCTGCGCCGCAAAATGCGAATTATAGCCGAACGCACACGCCGGTCCGTCAGACCGGAGCGAGCGAGCGGTAGAGGGCGAGGAATTGCCCGGCCATCTTGTCCACGCTGAAGTCCATGGCGCGTTGGCGCGCCCGGCGTCCCATCTCCTGCGCAGCAGCGCCGTTCATTAGGTCCAGACGCCGCGCGAGCTCATCGGCTCCGAGGGCGTCCACGATGAAGCCGTTCACGCCTTCCTCGATGATCTCCGCCGTGCCGCACTGATGCGTGGTGATGACCGGCAGGCCGCACGCCATCGCCTCCAGCGCGGCGTTCGGAAAAGGATCGTAGAGCGTCGCGAGCACGAAAGTGTCCGCCGCGCCGTACCACGGACGCACGTCGGCCTGAGTCCCGGCGAAATGCACGCGCGACGCGAGGCCGCGCGAGCGGGCCAGGGCCTCGGCGCGCGGCTGCGTCTTGTCGCTGCCGACGATCAGCAGGCGCGCATCCTGCAGAGTGGAGCGCGCGAACGCCTCGATCAGGCGAAACACGCCCTTTCGTTCGAATCCCGCGCCGACGTGCAAGAACGTCGGCGCCTGCGGCGGAATCCCCAGCCGCTGGCGCAAGCTCGAGCGATGCGCGTCGCGCAGCCGCGGATGGAAAGCCTCGAGATCGATGCCGTTGTAGATCACATGAAGCTTCGCTTCCGGCGTGCCGAAGTGCCGCCGGATCTCGTCCTTCACCAGGCGCGAATTGCAGATCACGGCGCGCAGGCGAGGGCTCGAAAACACGCGGCGCTCGGCGGCGAGAACGTAGCGATGATAGGGGTTGAGGGCGAGACCGGCGCGGGCGAGCGGGCCGAGCGCGGAGCGCCGATTGTCCAGCCATTGTGCGTGCACGCCGTCGCCCGCGCGATAGATGTCGCAGCAGGCGATGCGCTCGTGCGATTGCACCAGGTCGAACGAGGCCCTCGCAACCTCGCGGCAGACCGCGCGCGCGAAGCTCCAGTCGCGCCACATCCGGCCGAGGTAGAACGGATCGCAGCGGATCACGCTGCCGGGATCGCCGATCCACTCCCGCGCCAGCACGGTCACGGCGAGGCCGCGTCCGGCGAGCGCGCCGAGCGCGCGCTCGATGAATCGCTCGGCACCTCCCTGCGCGTTGTAGCGCTGCCGCACGACGGCGATCCGCATCGAGGCTAGTTCCTGAGGAGCTCGAGCCGGTCGCACAGGGCGCGCACGCCCTGGAGAAAGTGCGGGCCCTGCCCGTACAGAGAATCGGGGTCGATCGAATAAACCCGGCCGCGGCGGACGGCCTCGAGCAGCTCGAATCCGAGCCAGGCGCGCGGCGCGTCGGCGCCCACGCCCGTAGTGATGATCGCGTCGGGCCGGGCTGCGAGCAGCCGTTCGCGCGAAACCAGGGGAGTGAGGGCCTTCGCTCCGGCAAAGACATTGTGGGCGCCACAGAGGCGCAGCGCGTCGCTCGCGAGATGCCCGCCGTTCACGGTGAGCATGGGCGCGTGCCAGATCTCCAGGAACACGGCGATGTCGCGCTCACCGGCGTGCCGCCTCCGAAGCTCTTCGATTTCATCTTCCAGTCGCCGCGCGCGCGCCTCGGCGGAGGCGGCGCTTCCGGCGAGCGCTCCGACCAAGCGGACGATGCGCGGTATGTCGGCAAGCGATCGCGTTTCGGTGACGAAAACCGGAAGCGCGATGCGCTCCAGGCGCTCTATCTGCAGCGGCGAGTTGCCGCTTTGCCAGGCGAGCACGAGCTGCGGCCGGAGCGCGATCAGACGCTCCACATCGACGCGCCCGTAGCTCGCGACCACGGGCAGGCGCTCCGCCTCAGGGGGATGCCGGCTGAAGGTCGAGACACCGACGAGCTTCGCGCCGGCGCCCGCGGCAAAGGCGATCTCCGCTAGGTGAGGCGCGAGCGTGACGATGCGCTCGGCCGGCCGCTCGAGCGTGACCGTGACGCCGCGGTCGTCCCGCACCTGAAGCGCGTGCGCTCCGGCTGACGTCGAAACGGCGATCGCGATCGCGACAGCCCGGATCATCGCGCGATGAGCGCGTCGACGGCGCTCAAGACCGCCTCCTGCGAAAGCCGCGTGAGGCATTCGCTCACCTTGCCGCCGCCGCAGCCGTCGTTGCCGCAGGGGCGGCAAGCATGCTCGCTCGAAGCGACGACGCGGTGGGGAACCCGCCAGGGTCCCCACTCGAGCTCGCCGCTCGGTCCGAAGAGCGCCACCGTCGGTGTCTGAACGGCGGCGGCGATGTGCATGGGCGCGGAGTCCACGCCGATGAACAGCTTCGCCCGCGCGGTGAGCGCCGCAAGCTGCTTGAAACCCAGCATCGACTTGCCGGAGAAATCCACGAATGGTGCGTCGGTGTGTTCGCGAATCTCGGCGATCATCGCGCGCTCCCGCTCGTCGGGCCCCGCGGTCAGCACGATGCGTTCGCCGCGCCGCGAGAGCGCGCCGATCAATCCCGCGGCGCGCTCGGCCGGCCAGCACTTGAACAGCCAGCGCGACCCGGGCTGGAAGTGGATGAACTTCTTGGGGGCGAGCCCGTGCGTGGCGAGCAGCTCGTCGACGCTCCGATCGGCGTCCTCGCCCGGCACGAACACCAGCCTGCGTTCGTCGTCTCCCGGCTGAATGCCGAGGCGCCGCAGCGTATCGAGGTTCAACTCGACCCGGTGGCGGCGCCCGTTTCCGGGCAGGGGAGTGAGGTGCGTGAAGCTCTTTTTCCAGAGATTCGCCTTGCGGGCGAAATCGTGCGCGACCGCGTAGCGCGCGCCGAGCGAGCGCGCGAGCCAGGCTCCGCGCGGGTGCTCGGACAGATGCACGATGAGATCGTACCCGCGCGCGTGCAGAGCGGACTGGAGACCCCACTCGCGCATGAGCCGCGCAGGCGCTGAAAGCTCCTTCCAGCGACGGTCGACGACATGGACCTGTGCGATCGCCGGGTGCAGGTCGAGCATGTAGCGCGTTTCGGCGTAGACGAGCGCGTCGATCTCGACCGACGGGGCGTGGTTCTTTAGCACCGTGAACACGGGCGAGGTGAGCAGCACGTCGCCGTGATGGCGCAGCTGGATCACCAGCGCGCGCTTGAGCCCGGTCAGCTCGATCGCATCGGCGGGGCCATAGGACATGCCCGCACATTAGCAGAGAACTCCGGCGGACCAAAGCCTAGAAACGGTACTCCGCCGTCACCAAAAAAGTCGTGTCGGCCTGCGGATAAGCATTGAAGGTCGGCGAGCTGCGGCTCGCGACTGCGTAGCTGTAGTAGAGCTTGTTCGCCAGATTGTTGATCGCGATCCCCAGGGTGATCCGGTCCACGGTTTGCGTGAACTTGACGTCGACGACCGTGTACGCCGGCATGCGCGTGGGAAAGCTGTTGTCGGGATCGTTGTCGTAGTACTGCGTCCCCACGTATCGCACGACGCCGCTGAAGCGGGTTTGGGGACCGAGCTGCCAAGCGATACCCGCGTTGGCCTTCACACGCGGGACCAGGGGCACGACCTTGCCGCCGATGTCGACGCCGCCGATGACGCCTTCGAGAAAGCGCGCGTCGGTAACCGAGACGTTGCCGAACAACGAGACCGCCGGAGAGATTGCGGCCGAAGCGTCGAGCTCCACCCCGCGGCGGCGGGTCGGTGGGAGGTTGATGTTGGAGAAGGTCGGCACGAAAAAGTAGATTTCGTTCTTTAGATAGATCGCGAAGGCGCTCGCGCGAACGCGCACGACCCGTCCGCGATATTCGGTGCCCAGCTCGTAGTCGTGCGAAATCTGAGGGTTGAGGAGCGTGACGATCGCGTCGAAGCTCGGGCCGCCGAACTGGGAATAGACCTCGTCCACCGTCGGGAGGCGGAAACTCTGGCCCGCTCGGCCATATATCGCCGTCGCGGGGCTCAGGTCCTGGCGCAACCCGATCTCCCAGGCGAGCGGGTTGCTGGTCTTGCTGCCGCTCGCATAGGCGGCGGGATTGACGCTGTCCTGTGCCGTCATCGTGGTGCGTTGCAAGCGCGCGCCAAGCGTGACCTTGGTGCTCGTGTCGAATGCGGAGTTGTGCTGCGCGAAGACCGCCCCGTCGCGCTGCGTTGCGGTGACGTGCGCGGACGGGCTGGTGTCGATCAGGTCGCGGCTGGGGGCGCGGCGCGAAAGGTAGTCCCAGTAGTCGAAATCGACGCCGACGACGAGGGCGTGCTGCGCGCCTGACCCACCGTATGGAATCTTCAGGCGCGGAGTGAACGACCAGACTTTCGAGTGCGTGTCCGTGTAGGTATCGAAACCTCCGCCGCTGTAGTCCTTCAGAAACGACGTTCGGGTCACATCGCGGTAGCCGAGATCCCCGGCGACCCGGCCGAAGCCGAGGTCGTAGCTTCCGCCCAGGCTCGCCCGCGCCCCGTCCCGGGTCGCAAAATCGTCGGGAGTCGCCGTCCCGCGTCTGTCGGTCTCGAGCTGCACGTCCGTGCGCGCCCCCGGGAGGCGAAGGTTTTGGCTGTCCACGTCAACCAGGAGCCCGACGTCCCCCAGCGGTCCGAACAGCCGCACGCTGCCGTTGGCATTCTTCTGCTCGAGGCGGTTGTTCGCGCGATAGTTGTCCGAGGTGAAGTCGCTCGCGAACAGGTTGAAGCCCGAATCCCGGCCCGCAAGGCTCGCGCCCACCCGGACTTCGTTGGTAGCGTATGTCCCTGTGGAGCCGGCGATGCTCGCGGCTCTCGCGCCCTCCGGCGGCGTCTTGGTGATGATGTTGATAGTTCCCCCTGTCGCGCCGCCTCCGTAGAGCACCGACCCCGAGCCGCGAAGGATCTCGATGCGCTCGATGCTGTCGAGCGGGATCGCCGTCCAGCCTATTGTGGTGAGCTCGATCTCGTTCAGCCGCTGGCCGTTGAGAAGCACCAGCGTGTTCTGGTCCCCGGTGATGCCGAAGCCCCGCAAGTCGATCTGCGAGTCCGGTCCCCCGGTGTTATCGCGCGTGACGATGCCCGCCTCCTGCGACAGCAGCTGCGGCAGGGATTTGGTCGCGCTCTCCGCGATCTGCTTCGCGGTGATGACGGTCATCCCGATGGGCGCGTCGAGGCGCTGTTCGGGAAAGCGGGTCGCGGTCACCACGACCTCATCCTGCTGAGTCTGAGCGAGCGCGAGCGGTGTGACGAATGCGAGTGCGGCGGCGATGGCCGATGGCTTCAAGATTCCTCCCCGGCCAGCGTCCCCGCAGGCCGACATGAAGTTACGAGAGGAAATGCAGCGACGGAGCTGATACCGCGCCCCGCGGCATTTCCCACCTTCGATCGGGGCCGGTCTCCGGGCTCGTGGGATCGGGCGTATCGCCTTCCCGTGGACTTACGTCCACAGTGGCGGGTGGATACGCCCGCACGCACTTACCGTTGCGGGGGCAGCAGAGGCTTTGGCGGTCGAAACTTGCGGCGCCGCACCTCTTTCCCGTTTCACCCCGGCGCGCAGAACGCGCCGGGACACCTCGAACGAGCGCGTTGATTGTACAACACAAGTTTTTGAAAGTCGGTCCTGAGTCTAGGTGGGAATCTACATTGAGAACGGAGGCTTACACCTTGACTTAACAGGATTTTCCAAACTATAGTGTGCCGATGGACTCGGAATTGGCCACCCTCGAGGAAAAAATAAAGCAGGCGGCGCGGCTGTGCCAGCGGTTGCGCGACGAGAACCGGGGACTGCGCCAGCAGCTGGCGGCGTTGCAAGGCGACAAAAGGCAGCTATCCGAGAAAATCGACGGGGCGCGCAACCGCCTCGAGACCCTTCTTAAGCAAATGCCCGAATAAAAGCATCGGATGAACCAGAAATCCAAGACCTTGGATGTCATCATCATGGGTCGTACCTACAAGGTTGCCTGCTCGGACGAGGAGCGCAACGCCCTGTTGTCGGCGGTAGCCTATCTGGACCGCAAGATGACCGAAATCAAAAACGCGGGCCGGGTGGCCAGCGCCGAGCGCATCGCGGTCATGGCCGCGCTCAACATTGCTCACGAGCTGCTCAGCTCGCGCAATCACTCCAGCGGCTTTGACATCGAAGGGCTCAGGCGTAGAATGGCCGCGATGGAGGCGACGCTCGATCAGGCTCTCGCTCCGTAGTACATCGGGTCGGGCGGCGTCCGACTGAATTGTCCCCTGTGGTGTACGCCAAGATCCGGAATATTCTTGAACCAAGACTGACATAGGTTGCGGACCCCAGCGTCACTGTTGCGCGCGTCCCTTAGTCGGATGTACCTGATGTGACCGGAAAGCGACCACCTTGGACCGACAGGTTCAAGATATCGGCTCTAGCGGCTCTGACGGGGGACTCCAGATAGCGAAGGAGCAGCAAACGCATCATGAAAACGCAGGCGCGTGCCTGCGTTTTCGTTTCTAGGGCTGCAATGGGACCCCGATCATGGCGTTCTGGTTGATGAAGTCCGAGCCGGACGAGTTCAGCATCGACGACCTCGCCGCAGCGCCCGGCAAGACCACGGCTTGGTTCGGCGTGCGCAATTTCCAGGCGCGCAATTTCATGCTCAAGCAGATGCAGATCGGCGACAAAGTCTTCTTCTACCATTCGAGCTGTCCCGAGCCCGGCATTGCCGGAATCGCCGAGGTGTCGTCCGCGGCCTATCCCGACGCGAGCCAGTTCGACCGGAAAAGCCCGTACTTCGACCGCGAAGCGAAGCGCGAGTCACCTCGCTGGTTCAACGTCGATGTCCGGTTCCTCAGGAAGACCCGGCTGATCGGTCTGCCCGAGTTACGCAGCCACCGCGAGCTGTCCAAGATGCGCACCCTTGCGCGGGGAAACCGCCTTTCGATCACTCCAGTGAGCACGGACGAATGGGAATTCATCACCCGGCGGCTGATGCAGCTCTGAGCCGATGCCCGCGCTGCAGAACGACACGCTGATCCGGGCGCTGCTCAGGCAGCCGACTGCCTATACGCCCGTGTGGCTGATGCGCCAGGCCGGGCGCTACCTTCCGGAATACAACGAGACGCGGCGCCGCGCCGGAAGCTTCCTCGCCTTGTGCAAGACGCCCTCCCTCGCCGCCGAGGTGACGCTGCAGCCGCTCGAGCGCTTTCCGCTGGACGCAGCGATCCTCTTCTCGGACATTCTCACCATCCCGGACGCGATGGGGCTGGGGCTGTACTTCGCCGAGGGCGAGGGGCCGCGGTTCGAGCGGCCGCTGCGCGACGAGGGCGCGGTCGCGAAGCTTTCCGTGCCGGACCCGAGCGAGAGCCTGCGCTACGTCGCCGACGCGATCGGCGAGGTCCGGCGCGCGCTCGCCGGCCGGGTCCCCCTCATCGGGTTCTCCGGCAGCCCGTATACGCTTGCCTGCTACATGGTGGAAGGGCAGGCGAGCGACGATTGGCGCCACGTGAAGCTCATGTTGCATCAGCGCCCCGAGCTCATGCACCGCGTTCTCGACACGAATGCACGGGCTGTCGCCGCCGCCCTCAATGCCCAGATCGAGGCGGGTGTGAACGTCGCGATGATCTTCGATACCTGGGGCGGGAGCTTGTCGGCGGCAGCCTACCGGGAGTTCTCGCTCGACTACATTCAGCGAGTGCTATCCGAGCTCAAGCGCGGCGCCGGGGCAGCGCGAGTCCCGGTCATCGTCTTCACCAAGGGCGGCGCGCCGTGGCTCGAGCGGATCGCGGCGATCGGATGCGATTGTGTGGGCCTGGACTGGACCGTGGACCTCGGTGATGCGCGCCGGCGCATCGGCGAGCGCGCGGCGCTGCAAGGGAATATCGACCCCGCGGTGCTGCTCGCTTCGCCCGAGGTGGTTCGCCGGGAAGTTCAGATGGCGCTCGACTCCTTCGGCAGCGGAGTCGGCCACGTCTTCAATCTCGGCCACGGTGTCCCGCAGTTCACGCCCCCGGAAAATGTCGCGGCACTGGTCGCTGCAGTGCACGAATTGAGCCCGAAATTCCATTGATCAGAGCGGAAATCGGAAGCTCGCGGGCGAGTCGCGGCAAATGACTTATGCACAACGCTGCCCGCAAAGCCCCGACTGGCGCGGAGTTTCGAGCATCTGCCCGGAGAGGTTTGCAAGCCGCTGACTTCTCAGAGTATTTCACCGCGCCCGCATTTTGAGCAGTCAGAAAATTTCCTTGGGAAAGTGTGAGTTACAGTAACGTGAACGGCTTATTCACACAGTTGCTCACAAATTCTGTGAAAAACCAGAAAAACCACAAACAACCAAGCACTTCAGTGCGGCAGCCAGAGAATTCACTCGAATAGCGCGCCGCGCTGGACACGTCAGAGAAATGATTCTTCGCGTCGCCCTCGACGTTCCGCTTCCAAAGTTGTTCGACTACCGGGCGGAAGACGCGTCCCGCGCGGACATCGGCTGCCGGGTGCTGGTGCCCTTCGGCAAAAAACGCCTGGTCGGACTGATTGTCGAGCTCGCCACCGATTCCGAAGTACCGGCGTCTCGGCTCCGCGCGGCCGAAAGAATCCTGCGCGAGGTTGTACCACTCAAGCGCGAGTGGATGGAGCTCGCGAAATTCTGCAGCAGCTACTATCAGCGCCCCCTGGGCGAGGTTGTTGCGGTCGCGTTGCCACCGCGCATACGCAGCGCCCGGCCCATCTCGGACGCGCCGAACGCCTACACGCTGACACCCTCTGGAACCGAAGCGCTCGCGGCGATGCCCGCCCGGCGGCGGCGCTTGCGGGCGCTGCTGACACTGCTCGCGCAGGGACCCGCTTCGGAGTCGGATCTGGCGGCACAAGCCGGAGGATCGCGAGGCCCGCTGAAACGCAGCATCGAAGCGGGCTGGGTCGCACCGATCGCGGCGACACCCTCCGAGCCGCATTTCGTTCGCGCGCACGAGCTCACGCCGGATCAGGTGGAAGCTCTGGGCGCTCTGCGCGGCGGGCTGGAGAAATTCGGCGTGAGCTTGCTTTTCGGCGTCACCGGAAGCGGCAAGACCGAGATCTATCTCCAGCTCATCGCGGAGGTCTTGGCGCGCGGCAAGCAGGCCCTGGTCCTGGTGCCAGAGATAGCGCTCACTCCCGCGCTCGAGGCCGCGTTTCGCGACCGCTTTCCGGGCGCCCGCATCGTCATTCAGACCAGCGCCATGCCGGAGTTGGAACGCGCGCGCGGCTGGCTCGCGGCGCACGGCGGCCTCGCCCACATCGTGCTCGGCACGCGGCTCGCCGTCTTCGCTTCGCTCCCCCGTCTCGGTCTGGTCGTGGTCGACGAAGAGCAGGATATTTCCTTCAAGCAGCGCGACGGGGTGAGATATTCGGCGCGCGACCTCGCGATCACCCGCGCGCACATCGCGGGCGCTCCCGTCGTCTTGTGTTCGGCGACACCCTCCCTCGAGACCTATCAGCACGCGACCTCGAAAAAGTACCGCCTCATTTCCCTGACGCGCCGCGCGATCCACGCTGCGACCCTGCCTGTCGTTCACCTGGTCGATACCCGGGTGCATCCCCTCCAAGACGGCTTTGCCGCTCCGCTCGTCGCGGCCCTCACCGCCCGCCTCGCCCGCGGCGAGCAGTCGCTCGTATTCCTCAACCGGCGCGGGTACGCGCCCCTGCTCGCCTGCCCGGCGTGCGGGTGGGTCAAGGGCTGCGCCCGTTGCTCGGCGCACATGGTCCTGCATCTGTCCGAGCGCAGCCTGCGCTGCCACCACTGCGGCCGGGTAGAAGGCATCCCGCGCGCCTGTCCCGAATGCGGCAATCCGGATCTGCAGTCGTTCGGCCGGGGAACACAGCGGGTCGAGCTCTCGCTCGAGGAAAAATTTCCCCAGGCGCGGATACTGCGCCTGGACAGCGACGCGGTGCGCGGAGGGAGCGGCCTCGAGGCCCTGCTCGAGCGCGCCGCGCAGGCCGATATTCTGGTCGGCACCCAGATCCTCGCCAAGGGCCATCACTTCGAGCGCCTCACTCTGGTGGGGGTGCTCAACGCGGACAGCGGCGTGTTTTCCAGCGACTACCGGGCGAGCGAGCGGACCTTCGCCCAACTGCAGCAGGTCGCCGGACGCGCCGGGCGCGCGAGCCTGCCGGGCGAAGTATTCGTCCAGACGCGCTATCCCGGCCATCCCCTCTACCAATCCCTGGTCAGGCACGACTACGCGGGGTTCGCGAACAGCGTGCTGACGGAGCGAAGGGAGGCGGGATTTCCGCCTTTCGTGTTCGAGGCGGTGTTGCGCGCCGAAAGCGACGATGCGATGCGCGCGATGCGTTTCCTACGCTCGGCGATCGAGCTCGCTCCGCCGAAGCGCGCCTCTATCACACTGTTCGACCCGGCCCCGATGGCTTTGGCGCGCCTCGCGGGGATGGAGCGCGCGCAGACGCTATTGCAATCGCGCTCACGACCGCGCCTGCAGGCATTTCTGTCGGAGTGGAGCGAGACCCTCTATCGAATGCCGACGCAGGGCGTACGCTGGCACCTGGACGTGGATCCGATCGAGTTTTGACCGCCCGCTCGGCTCTAAGCGGGCATCTTCCTCGGATACGCCTATCCGGCGGACTTCTTCGCCGACTTTTTCTTGCCCTTGCGCGGACGAGTCTTGCCGTGAGATCCCTTGAAGACCTTGCCGCGGAAAGTGCGCTTGTCGCCTTTGCCCACTCGATACTCCTTGGAGTTGCTCCGGCCGGTATTCTCCGTGTTACGACAGTTCGGATCAAGCGGGAACCAAGGGTTGCACGGAGGGCCGAAGGTATAATACGCGGCCTTCTTCGGCTCCTCATGTCCGCCGAGATCAAATCCCATATCGTCGACCTGCTCACCCGCGCCCTCGCCAAGGTGGCTCCGCAACAGCCGGGATCGCTGATTTCTCTCGAGCGCCCCAAGCAGGCCCATCACGGCGATTTCTCCTCGCCGCTGGCGATGCAGCTTGCGCGCCAGTTGAAGCGAGCTCCGCGACAGGCGGCGCAGGCCTTGCTCGAGGCGATGCCCCCATCCGAATGGATCGTCCCCGAGATCGCGGGCTCCGGGTTCATCAACTTCCGCGTGCATCCGGCGGCGAAGCAGCACACGGCGACGCGGATATTCGCCGAAGCGGAGAACTACGGCCGGTCGGACCGCGCGGGCGGGCGGAAAGTGATGCTGGAGTTCGTTTCGGCCAACCCCACGGGCCCGCTGCACGTGGGCCACGGGAGGCAGGCCGCGCTCGGCGACGCGATCGGGGCGCTGCTCGAATCGCAGGGCTGGCGCGTGACGCGCGAGTACTACTACAACGACGCCGGCGTGCAGATCCGCAATCTGGGGCTTTCGGTTCAGGCGCGGATTCGCGAAAAGCTCGGCGTGCCCGCGGAATTTCCCGCGGACGGCTACCACGGCGAATACGTGCGGGAGATCGCCGAGAAATATCTCGAGGCGGGAAACAAGGACGGGGAAAATCTCGAAGACGTGACCCGCTTTGCCGTGGCCGCGATCAGGAAGGAACAGGATCTCGACCTTCAAGCGTTCGGCATCCGCTTCGACAACTACTATCTGGAATCGTCGCTCTACCGCGACGGCCGCGTAGAGAAGACGGTTCAAGCCCTGATCGACGCGGGCAAGGCCTTCGAGCGGGACGGGGCGCTGTGGCTCAAGACCACGGACTACGGCGACGACAAGGACCGCGTCATGCGCAAGTCCGACGGCGAGTACACCTACTTCGTTCCCGACGTCGCCTACCACCTGACCAAGTGGGAGCGCGGCTTCACGCGCGCGATCAACATCCAGGGATCCGACCACCACAGCACGGTGACGCGCGTGCGCGCCGGGCTGCAAGCGGCGTCCTCGAAATGGGAGCGCGGCATTCCGAACGGTTACCCGGATTACATCCTGCACAAGATGGTCACGGTGATGAAGAGCGGCGAGGAAATGAGGATCTCCAAGCGCGCCGGGTCGTACATCACGCTGCGCGAGCTTATCGACGAGGTCGGGCGCGACGCGGTGCGTTTTTTCCTGCTGTCGCGCAGGGCCGACACCGAGTTTGTGTTCGACGTCGATCTCGCCAAATCGCAATCCGAGGAAAACCCGGTCTACTATGTACAGTACGCGCACGCGCGGATCTGTTCCGTTTTGGAGCAATCGAGAGCGCAATTCGCGGACCCGGGCCGGCTCGAGGACGCGGACCTCGCGCCGCTCACCGGCGCCCGCGAGCTGGCTCTGCTCCAGCGGCTGGGCGAGTACCCCGAGCTCCTCGAGAATGCAACCGCCGAGCTCGCCCCGCACCAGCTCGTTTTTTTCCTGCGCGAGCTGGCGGGGGAATTTCACAGTTACTATAATGCCGAACGCATCCTAGTCCCCGAAGCGCCGGTGCGATGGGCCAGGCTGGCGCTGTGCCATGCCACGCGCCAAGTGTTGCGCAACGGGCTTTCCCTGCTGGGCGTGAGCCAGCCCGAGAAAATGTAACGTGCCGCCGCGATGAGCTTTGATTACAAGCAGGTCCAGCCGCCGAGACCGGATTCCTCGAGCAGCTTTCTGATCGGGCTTTTCTTCGGCTTTCTCCTGGGTCTGGGCGTGGCGGCCGGGATCGCGATTTACTTCTTCAAGACGCCGATCCCCTTCTCCGACCGGCCGAAGCCTGCGGACAAGCCCCTGGCGGGAGACCAGAAGGCGGTCGAGCCCGCAAAGGCGGCGGCAAAGGCCGACGAAAAACCGCGCTTCGACTTCTACCGGATCCTTCCCGGCAAGGAGGAACCGGTGACCGAACGCCAAGTCCGGGAGTCGGCCAAGCAGGCGGCCAAGCCGGGCGCGCCGAAGGAAAGCTATTTCCTCCAGGTAGGCTCCTTCCAGAATCCCGCCGACGCCGACAACCTCAAGGCGCGGCTCGCGTTGATGGGCATGGAAGCGAACGTCGAGCCGGCCAACGTGGCCGGGAAGGGCGTGTGGTACCGGGTGCGGCTCGGACCCTACACGCGCGTCGACGAGATCAACCGCGTCCGGCAGCAGCTGACGCAGAACGGCGTGGACGTGTCGCTGGTCAAGGTCACCGACACGGCCACGAATTGAATCGTCCCCAAGGAGAACCCCCATGACTCTTCGCCTCTCGAGCGCCCTGTGCGGCCTGCTCATCGCCTTTGGGTCCTGCGCCCTGGGCGCGCCCGTCGAAGGGACCGATTATGTCGAGCTGAAGCCGCCCCAGTCGGTCGACTCCCAGGGCAAGATCGAAGTCATCGAGTTCTTCTGGTACCGCTGCCCCCACTGCTATGCGCTCGAGCCGGACCTCGAATCCTGGACAAAACGCCTTCCGCGCGACGTGCAGTTCAAGCGCATCCCGGGGATCCTGAACGAGGACTGGGCGGTCGATGCGCGCGTGTTCTACGCCTTGGAAGCGATCGGCGAGGTGGAACGCGTCCACCGGCCGCTGTTCAACGCCATTCACCAGCAGGGCGGAGTGAGGCTGCGGGGCGACGCCTTCGCGAAATGGGTCGCCGATTGGCTCGCCAAGCAGAAGGTCGACATGGCCAAGTACGACGCTGCACTCAACTCGTTTTCGGTCGAGAGCAAGATACGCCGGGCCACTCAGATGGCGCGCTCGTACCGGCTCGAGGGCGTGCCCACGCTGACGGTGCAGGGCCGCTACGTCGTCCTCGCGAACATTTCGCAGAAGGCGATGCTCGATACGACCGACGCTCTCATCGGCGAGGCCCGCAAGCAGATCGCCAAGAGCAAGCCCTAGCGATCCCATCCGCCGTCCGGCGAGGGTGGATCGATGAAATGCTTCGTGCGATGGCTGCTCGTGCCGGCGTTCGCCCTGCTCGCCTCAAGCACATCGGCCCAGATCGAGCCAGCGCGCGAATTCGTGCGCCTCGATCCGCCACACGCGGCGGCGGCGGACGGGCGCGTCGAGGTGATCGAATTCTTCTACTACGGCTGCCCGGTGTGCTATGAGACCGAGCCGCTCCTGTCCCGCTGGCTCGGCACGGCGCCGGACTACGTCACTCTGCGCCGGGTGCCGGCACTCTCGAGCGAGGCCTGGGAGTCGTTCGCCAAGCTGTTCTACACGCTCGAGGGCCTGGGGCAGATCGAGCGGCTGCACTGGCCCGTCTACGACAATGTTCACTTCGAAGACGTGAAGCTCAACGACGAGAAGCTCATGGCCGACTGGGCCGCGCGCAACGGCATCGAGCGGGAAAAGTTCGTCCAGACCTACGGTTCGAAATCGGTCGCGGACAAGGTCGCGCAGGCGCGCGGGCTCCTGAAATCCTACGATGTGCGCGCGGTCCCGACGTTCATCGTCGACGGCAAGTTCCTCACTTCGGCCCGCCTCGCGGGGGGCACCCAGCAAGTCGTGCCCGTGCTCGACCGATTGGTCAGGCTCGCTCGCGAAGAGCGCCTGCGGTGACTCCGAAGGTCTTCATCACCGGCGCATCGAGCGGCATCGGCGCCGCGCTCGCGACTCACTACGCCCGCGAGGGGGCGGTGCTCGGATTGTGCGCGAGGCGTCTGGGGCCGACGCAAGCGCTCCTCGAGAGCCTTCGTGCCGCGGGATCGTGCTATAGCGTCGACGTGACCAATGCGACCAGCCTGCAGGACGCGGCGGCGGACTTCACGCGGCGCTTCGGGACGCCCGACATCGTCATCGCGAACGCCGGCATCGGCGCGGGCACGCTCACGGAAAATCCCGAGGACCTGCCTGTGTTCCGCGCGATCATCGACACCAATGTCTTCGGCACCGTGGCGACCTTTCAGCCGTTTGTCGCGGCGATGCGCGCCCGGGCGAGCGGCACCCTGGTCGGCATCGCGAGCGTCGCCGGGGTCCGCGGGCTGCCCGGCGGCGGCGCCTACAGCGCGTCCAAATCCGCGGCCATCACCTACCTCGAGAGCCTTCGCGTCGAGCTCCACGGATCGGGCGTATCCGTCGTGACCATCTGCCCGGGCTACGTCCGCACGCCCATGACGGCGGGGAACCGCTACCCGATGCCCTTCCTCATGGACGCCGACGAAGCCGCGCGGCGGATGGCGCGCGCCATCGCCGCCAGGCGCCGCTTCGCCGTCATCCCCTGGCAGATGGCGCTCGTCTCGATCGTCCTGCGCAGGCTGCCGCGCTGGCTCTACGACCGGCTCGCCGCGGGGGCACCGAGGAAAGCGCGCGGCCTTTCGCAGTGAGCGCGGCGCTCGTCGACGCGGCGGGCACGCGGCATGTTCCGGCGTCCCCGGGATTCCGCATCGTCAGCCTCGTGCCGAGCATCACCGAGCTTCTGTGCGACCTGGGACTCGCGCAAGCGCTCGTGGGCAGGACCGGGTTCTGCATCCATCCCCGCGAGACGGTCCGCGGCATCCCCAAGGTCGGCGGCACCAAGGATGTCGACCTGGAGAAAGTGCGCGCGCTTGCGCCCACGCACGTGATCGTCAACGTCGACGAGAACCGGAAGGAGGACGCGCTCGCCATCGAGGCCTTCGCCCCGACGCTGGTGGTCACGCATCCGCTCGCGCCCCTCGACAATCTCGCGCTCTACAGGCTGATCGGCGGCCTGTTCGGGCGCGAGCGCGAAGCCGAGGATCTGTGCGCGAGATTCGAAGCCGAGTACACGGCGCTGGCCGCGGCCGCAGGCGCGTTGCCGCCCCAGCGGGTGCTGTATCTGATCTGGAGGAACCCCTGGATGACGGTGTCGCGCGATACGTACGTGTCGCGCATGCTCGGCTTGGTCAAATGGGAAACGGTCCCGGAGAAAGCCGCTGATCGCTATCCGAAGGTTTCCCTGGACCAAGACGCCTTCGAGGACGCGCGGATCGTGCTGCTCTCGAGCGAGCCGTATCGGTTCGGTGAGAGCCATGCCGACGAGCTGCGCGGGTCCTTGCGTGGACGCACCGTGGCGTTGATCGATGGCGAAATGACCGCGTGGTACGGCAGCCGCGCGATCCGGGCGCTCGGCTATCTCCTGCGATTCAGGAGAACCCTGGCACCCTGACGCTCACGTACGAGCCGGGGGCGTCCTCGATGGCGGGCAGCGCCCCTTCGCCCGGGGTGCGCGCCGGCACCCGGTCCGGGCCGTTCAGGCGGGCGATCCAGTCTCTCCAATCGTTCCACCACGAGCCCTCGTGTCGCGATGCCTGCGACTGCCACGCCTGCGCCGATTCGGGCAATGCCTCGTTCGTCCAGTAGCCGTACTTGCCCGACGAAGGCGGATTGATGATGCCGGCGATGTGCCCCGATCCTCCCAGCACGAACCGCGTCGGGCCCGAAAGCAGGCGCGCGCCCAGGTAGGTGGATTTCCAAGGGGCGATATGGTCCTCGGCCGGAGAGACGAAGTACGCCGGAAGCGCGATCGCGCGCAGGTCGACGGGTATGCCGGCGAGCGTGATACCTCCCGGCTCCTTCAGCCGGTTCGCGAGGTACATGTTCCTCAGGTAGAAGCTGTGCATCTTCGCCGGCATGCGCGTCGAGTCCGAGTTCCAATACAGGAGATCGAACGGAAACGGATCGCGCCCCAGCAGATAGTTGTGGACCACGAACGACCACACCAGCTCGTTCGCGCGCAGCATGTTGAACGTCGCCGCCATCTCGGAGCCCTCGAGGTAGCCGCGCTCGCCCATGCGGCGCTC
>Ga0137409_10002625_pt1 | contig 19196 bp, 17 predicted proteins | sample CZODoug1_16funga_FD_122059 | JGI IMG/M metagenome (GOLD analysis project Ga0137409, IMG submission 122059) | Vadose zone soil fungal communities from Angelo Coast Range Reserve, California, USA - CZODoug1_16fungal (Hybrid Assembly) | ecosystem: Environmental > Terrestrial > Soil > Vadose zone... | reverse complement strand
ACGTGACTACTCCTGTGAATAGTCACATCACTCACAACCCCAAATCACACGCAAGGCGGCCCCCGCCGGAGGGATACGCTGCACCAGAGGACTTGGAATAGAAGCGCGAGTAATCCTACGTCCAAACTTTGCCAATCAATATTCATTGTCCAGGCCCTGTTGTTCGTACAGACGCCTTACAACTCCTCGACAGAGTTCAGATGAAGCCCTGGCACAGATGGAGGTCTGCACCAGGGCCGAGGGACGTTGAGCAGTCGCGCTTACGGCCCGGTGTCCTGAGGCCAATAAGCTGGGCTGCGACGCCAATCAAATACCGGCTTTCGGTAATGCTCGTAGCAGTTGAATACCTTTGAATACCAATCCACAGGATAATGTGGGCTGTGCCCCTTTGCTTATGAAAGAGCCCTCGGCGAGCCGCATAAAAAAACCCCTGGCACTAATTGAGAGCACCGAGGGGCAAGGTTGGGGCTTTGGCCTGAGGGCCAAGCCTGGGGCGTTCGTACCTGAGTCGGCTATGCAATGATAGGCGGTCTATGGATGCTCAAAAGGAATGGCTCGATACTTCATCGCAGTCTTTCGGTCGATTTTGAATTCCTTGGCAGCTTGATAGGCCCCGACTTCGGCAACCCTTGCAGCAAGCTTTGAACGAAGGTCTTCAGCGAGTGCAGGTCTTCCAATCCGTCTTCCTTTAAGGCGAGCCCTTGCCATTCCGGCCTTGGTCCTTTCGGATATCTTCTGTGCCTCCACCTTCGCCAAGCTTGCCAGCAACGCGAGCAGAATATTCCTCACAAGCTCGTTGTCTGTTGCAAGGTGAGCTTCGGTGAATGAATGAAACCCTACGCCGCAGGCTGCAAGCTTTTGCAGGTGAATTATCGTCGGTACCATTCCTTCTCTGCTAAATCTGTCCAAGGCCCAGAATACGACAAGGTCAAACCTACGTTGGTGCGCATCTGCGAATAGCAGGTTGAATTGCTCACGATCCGCCTTGCGTCCACTTTCATAATCAACGTATTCGCTAGCGCAAGTGTGTCCTGCGCTAGTACACCATTCGCGTAGTTGCGTTAGCTGGTTCTCTGGGTCTTGACCTTTGTCAGTAGTCGAGACCCGAGCATAGATTGCGACTTTCATAGCTTCGCCTCCTATCTTCGATGTGGGAAAAACCGGTCCCTTATTCCGCGTCGGGAACCGTCGTCAGAAGCGCTCAGAAATCGGGGGTTCCCCGCGCTCGAATTCGCCGCCCCTTTTTCCCGAACCATCGTTCGATGTCTGCTGTCGCTCGTTCGAGGAATTCAGGGCGCATTGCTAGCTCCGTAATCGCCGAGCGGTGGTCACTGGTGCGAAAATCTCTCTCGCGCTTCCCATCCGCCAGCCACCTCGATTTAATCGCACCACGCGCCAGTTGTGCCGCTCGCGTATGTGCCGCGGCTTGAAGGTTGGTCATTGTTTGACTCCCAGTGATTATACTTCGGGTATAAACAATCCCCAGCCAGAGCATTTGCGCTCTGACCAGGGGAGTTGACTGTAGTTATTCCTTGACGGCCAGCTTATCCTTGTTCTCCTCAATGAATGCCTTGATGGCATCCACCATGGAGAACAGCTTGAACCACCGTCCGCTGTACAGAGTTAGCGGAAACCTGCCCATGCCGTAGACGGAAACAGCGCCCTTTGCCGATACTTTCAGCGACAAGGCCCTATTCCGGCTTTCCTTCAGCTTGGCGTTCTCAGCTTGCAACGCTGCGATCTGTTGGAGCAGGTCCGCGTTGCTGGTCTTACCATTGCTGGTTACTGCGATCATATCCAGGTCTCCCTATGGCCGGTAATCGACCTAACAGCGCAGGTTGCGCTAATGACTTGTCGTGAATATCGTTGTAAGTGAACAAGTTAGCCAGCATTGGCGCTGGCTTTCGCTTGGTTCAAGCTGCTTCCCAGTACTCGTCCATCCAACAGTCCCGCTGGGTCGGGTCGACGTACTTGGCGTACCAAATCGTAGCGCCGTAGTACGACCAACCGTCAGCCATAACCCGAATGGGCTCCTGCCATGCCTTGGGGCAGTCGAAGTAGTCGAGGACCAACTGCCAGTTATCCGAAGGCTCTTGGTAGTATATACAGGGCTCTAACAGCTTAATGTACTTCACGAACACGGTAATATCCATGTTGTAGTCTCCCAGTGATGTCAAACAACTTGGCGTAGTCTTGCGAATCGACCGGGATATACTTCCATACAATTGCGGCTACTTCGTGTCATTTATGCGGCAACCATGTGATTTAGAGTAAATTATTCTCGATCATGGGCCGGGTGGGGAACACTTTGCTCTTTTGCTGCGACCCACTCTTCCTTCCGCCATTTTGTGAAATATCAAGGGAGGTATTCTTCGCAGTACGGGCAAAGCCCGAAGGGGTCCCATCCGAAGGGATCGTTAGGGACCCCGCCTTAATGGTTAACGAATTCTTAAAAGGGAGGTATCGTTTGGACCCTTCTCCATTCGGCCCGTCTTCTAATGCTTCGGTTTGGGAGGTCTTCGTGAGTGAGGCAATTCTCTTCCACGGTCATCAAGTCGAATCCATTCGCACAGTTATAATGGAGTATTTAGAAGTCGCGCACTCGCCGATCACAAGCGTTGGGAAATACCTTGGCTTTGACTACACTACGCTAACTGATCGTCTCACATCCTACTTCACCGCGCTGCCAAAGAAAGAATTTGAGGATCAATATTTTGAGATTTGTCTGCTGTGTCAGGAGTACATCGCCGATATTGAGCGCGACAAGGATGCTGGGTCCAAAGCTCGAACTATACTGAACCACCTCATCCACCCATTCTTTCGAGCCAACGCGAACCCGAAAGTCTTGCGTGAAGCATGCAAGTGCTATCTGCAACTCAACGCGACTAGATATTACGTCGCGGACGAGTTGAGGGAGCTGCTAACGTCCCATTCCAAACTAATAATCGACCGTGACTTAATCTCGAACTCAGAGATTGATAAGGTCATCAAAGATTTCGCGTACTCAGATGATGAAAGAAAGCGGAGACATGCAATCACTCTAATTAGTGCATTCTACGCGACCTCGAAAGAAAAGCGAGCGTTTGAGGATGCGCTGTCCGTGCTGGCACAAGATACTTCGGTTGGCGTCCAGGCGAAGAAAGCACAAGCTGATTTGGGTATCTTATCACGACAAAAATCCCGCCGCATGATCGTAACGACCCTACAGATCGTCGGGGGTCTAATTGCCTTTGGCGCGGCAATTGTCACAATAATCGAGTTTGTGAAAAAATAGCTGGACGAGGAATTGCCTGAGCAGCCCGAGGTTCATTCGACGCCGAAGAGTTATTGAGATTGCCATGCCAGAAGAGAAACCCAAGAGTGGCGGCATGCAGCGAGTTGCTGAAGAAGCATTCACTCCGGCTGCGACAGAGTATGGAAAGGAACTGGTCCCACTCGGTAAAGAAGCGGGAGCACTGACCACCCGAGTGGGCCTGTTATTGCTGAAGCCCCTAGGTGCTTTGGTCTATGGACTTGAGAGAGTGTGGGCCTCCATCGAGAAGGATGTGGCTGAGCGGTTGAAGGACGTACCCAAGGATAAGATCGTTGAGCCTCAGCCCCGAATTGCTGTGCCAGCAATGCAAGCACTGACGTATTCGCTTGATGAAGAGTACATACGGAAGATGTTTGTTAATCTATTAGCTGCGGACATGAATGCGGACGCCAAGCAAAACGTGCATCCGGCATTCGTAGAGCTGATTAAGGAGATGACATCGATTGAAGCCAAGGTGCTGTCAGCACTGGAGGTTAGCCCGCAGATTGCGGGCCGCATTCGCTTTGGAACGCCCGTAGAGTTCATCCAAGGTGGCTGTGTCTATTCATTCACAGTTACTGGCGTTGAAAAGAAGGAATTCCCTAAGGCGCTCAGCAACCTTGATCGGCTTGGGCTAATCGAGTTTGGAGATACATATCCAACAGGATTTGAGAAGTGGGGGAAGAACGTCGAAGAAGAGTGTAAGCGGCAGTTCATTGCCAACCTGGATGAGAAAGGCTTTACGGCCTTGGCTACCAGCAGATTTCCAGACGGCGAGGGCAACGTTGATTTCAGGGGAATTTACCTCACGGACTTGGGCAAAGCTTTCGTGGACATTTGCATGAAGGGTTTGAAGTGAGGCTTGCAAGCTGATGGCCGTTGATCCGCTTTCAACAGCAACGAGAGGAGCAAAGCGCAACCTTCTAATTGCAGCGATGCTTGCAATCACTGTTAAGGCGTTTAATATTTCGATCGATAAAATACCCGTTGGACCGTTTTCAATCTCATACGATCCACGCGTCTTTTCTTTTCTGCTGTTGTGTGTCTTGATGTACTTCCTTTGCATATTCGCCTTGTACTATTTCATTGACATCAGGAACGTTGACAAAACAGAACATCAAAATGCAAGCGACAAACTATTTGAGGACCGGTTCGCAGAATTTCCAGTTATTTTTCAAAATCGCACACGTGATCGTCTAAATAGGGGAATGTCGGAATTCTATGTACAGCTTATGAGTGACTTCCAGCAGCGAATAAAAGATAGGAAGCTGAGATATGACGTACGTGCCCTCTATAGTCTTGGAAGGGGGCCGCACAACTCGCAGTCAACGCTGCGCGAACATGCGCCTGAGCAATACCTCCTGATGGATCGTAAGCTTAGACGAATTTTGCGAACCTACTCGGTTCGACAGTTTGTGTACCATTCTCGCCACGTGCTTCGCTGGTCGGCGGTACGTGCTGCTTATTTCGTTCGAAACTACGGAACAGACGGCATTCTACCATTGTCACTTGGATTGTTCGCTCTGGGGGCTGTTACGAACTTGTACAGCGTTGCTTGGCTTCAGAAGGTAGCGCCTAATTTTTGACGTTCGACCAGGCAAGGTCTGGCATAGCTTGGCCCGCCCGCGCGGAGCGAATAATGAACGCGCGAGGTTAAGACTGTCTGTAGACTATCGGCTGCGACATGATTTTGTGCAAGGCTGGCGACATGCAAGGGGAGGGAATAATGCGCTCGCTTCTAATTATTGCAATGCTGACAACCACAGCATCGGCCGAACAGAAAACATTCACTGGAAAACAGCTACTGGCATATTGCACAAGCGAGTCAGCTTCCATCGAAGATATTTCATGTGGTTTCTACATCACCGGGTTTGTGCATGGGTTGGCATCTGCGAAGGAAGAATTGGTTTGTTTGCCCAAGGGAGGAATTAGTGGAGAGGAAGGTCGAGCAATCTTTGTTCGGATGATGCGAACCACTTTTAAGGAATATCCTATAGACGTGGAAGTCAACGCAGCACTTGTTGCAAGCCTAGCCTTACAATTCCCTTGTAAGAAATGAATGCCTTTGGATTGAAATCCTCCACCGCCGTCGCCATCTGCCCGATTTCATCGGAGGAGCGCGGCGCATGGTGATGGAAATCCGAAAGGATTATCGAAAGCATTTCGTTCTGCCGAAGGACTGTCCCCGATGCTCGAAATGGCCTCCCGCAGAACGTAAGCTTCGTATGTCGAAGGTTGATGAATTCCCAGAAGACCTATTCTCAGAAGAAGGCCGACTATGTGCTCGATGCATGATGGAGTTCTTTGCTGGGTTTCATCGGTATTGGGCATTGCATCCGCCGAAGCGCCAGCGTACCCGCACCGTACCCGAAGAAATCCAAAAATCGCGAACCGATTGAAACGGCTCCGTATTTTTTCGGTTGCGTTTTGCTATTCGAGCACGTCCTTGACCCGTCGCGTCAGCTCGGGCGACGCGGCATAGATGGTCGCAATGATCTTTTCGGCTTCCTCTCCGGTCACCGGATCGAGCAGCAGGTTCTGCTTCTGCGCTTCGTTGAGAAAGCTTTCGTCCTTCACCATGGCTTCGAACGCGGTGCGCAAGACTGCAACCCGCTCGGCGGGAACCGGCTTGGCCACGATGAACGGCCGGCCAAGCTCGCCCGAACCGTTGAGCACGTCGAGCAGTTCCTTCTGCTCCTGCGTCGAGGCCAGATCATTCACGAAAGGTACGCTCGCCGGCATGTCGGCGGGACGCTTGGGCGAGAAGCGCACGAGCGCGTTGATCTTGTGATTGACGATCCAGTCCTGCGGGATCGCGGTCCAGGAGCCGCAATTGCCTTCAAGCTCGCCGCGCTCGAGCGCAAGCCGCTGCTCGTTGCTGCCCGGATAGCCCGAGATCTGCCGCACCGGCGCCCGGAACACCTTGCGCAGGATGGCGCCGTTCACATAGGCGTTGGAGCCGCGCGCCGTATTGCCGATCAGGAATTCCTTGCGCGCCATCATCTCCTGCCAGGTCTTGATGCCGCTGACGGTCGAGGCGTAGCAGATGCGGATATCGCGCAAGAGCGTGCCGACCCATCGGAAGTCGGAGAACCTGACCTTGTACGCCTCAGGGGCCGCGATGGTCTCGAGCACCAGCCCGGGATCGAAGGTGGTGATCACGGTGCCGTCCTTGGCCGCGTTGGCGTCGAGATGGCGCACCGACGTCATGCTGGCGGCGCCCGGCATGTTCTGGACGATGACGCCCGGCTGACCCGGGATGTGCCGTCCGAGATGACGGGCAACAAGGCGCGCATACTGGTCATAGCCGCCGCCGGCCGAATAGCCGACCACGATCGTCACGGTCTTGCCACGGTAGAAGCCGTCCTGCGCCAGCGCCGGTTGCGCCGCGAGCACTCCGGCGAACAGGGCGATAACCCGGGGCCTTCCGGCGTTCATTGAGATCGATCCGGTTGCGCAGGTGTGTAGGGTGGGCAAAGGCGATGGCACTGCGTGCCATAGAAGTAAAGCCTATCGCGCGCCGTGCCCACCATCTTGTCCGGTCTGCTTCGATCAGTGACGGTGGGCACGGCGCTGTGCTTGTGCATTTGGAAACGCATCGTGCTTGGCCCGCGCCGATAACCCGTCGAAGACGGGCGTAAACGCCCTTATGGCTCCACCCTACAGCTACTGTCAGCCGGTCAAACGCCCGTCAACCAGTGAACTCGATCAGGTCCATGCCGCGCCACTTGTCCGTCACGATCAAGAGCCCGCGATCGTCCTGGTAGACGTCGTTCGTTAGCGGCGCCTTCACGTCATCGGCCGGCTTCGGAATGAAATAGCCGAGCTCCTTGGGGTTGGCGGGATCATGAATGTCGATGATGCGCAGCCCCGCGCCGAACCAGGTGACGTAGAGGCGGCAATCCTTGTCCACCCTCTCCCGCAACTGGTGCGTGCCGAAGCGGACCGTGTTGCCGTCATAGGGCGAGGCTGAATGCGGCACGTGATAGGTGCATAGCAGCTTTGGTTTGGTGGGATCGGTCACGTCCCAGGTGCGTAGAGGCGCGTGCGGCTTGCCGGCATCGGGGCCGCGATGGCCGCGCTCCTCCTCGGTGGACACCGCGATGCTGCGGCCGTTGATCGGGAACGGCACTTTGAGGAACGTGTGAGTGGGTTCCGGGCAAGCCGGATCGTATTCGTGGCGCGAGAGCGTGCGCGGCTTGGTCACGTCGCTGACATCGATGATGGATACACCTGACATCCAGCAGCCTGCATACATCTCGTTGCCGCAGCGCATGGCGTGATGCAACCGATGCTCGGTGCCCTTCGGATGGCGCGCCTCGCCGGCTGCCGCGTTCTGGTTCTCCATCCACCAGCGCCCGACCTCGGTCGGCTTCGCCGGATTGCGGATGTTGTAGATCACCAGGATGTTGCCGACAAAGCCTTCCATCTCGGTCGACATATAGGCGTAGTTCTCGTCGACATCGAAACGATGCACGCCCTTGCCGTGGGTATTCACGAAGCTGATCAGTTTGGGATTGGTCTTGTCCTTGATGTCATAGATATGAAATCCGCCCGCCGGATAGTCGCGCAGCGAGCCGGCGCCCGGCTCGATCTCGGAATTGACCAGCATGATGTCGCCGACGACGCGCACCTTGTGCGAATGCGACATGGGATGCGACGTCATCAGCTTGCTGACGATCACTGGCTTGCGCGGGTCGGAGATGTCGAGGATCGTGGTCCCGTCCGGGCGATGCTGGTGGCCCACAAAAGCATACTTGCCCTGCGCCACGACCTGGCCGCCACCGGGCAGTTCCATACGGCTCAGGTGACGGACATTGGCAGAGGCGCGCGGCACATTGCCGCCGCTGGTCTCCGCCGTCTGCAAGGTCTCGGTCAATGTCTCCTCCCGGGCGAGCGTGGTTTCTGTAAGCCGCCACCGTAGCCTGCCGGATGGGGCATCAGCAACGTGCGGGAATACGCATGTCCGTCGCTTGCGCCGCAGCGAAGCCAGCCGCGTCGTCTCATCACTAGTGCGGCGAATTTGAGGTTCCTACCATTTGTTGCAGCAAGCTCGTTTAGGAACCTCAAATTCAAAAGCCGCACTAGATTCATAGAGTTGCTAGTGGTCCTAAGATTCCGAAGTTCGTACCGCAATATGCCGCGAGCACTGACGAACTTCGGAATCGGACCACTAGCCATGTCGTCTCATCACCGGTCATGTCAGCCACCATAGGGACACGACCCGCAGTGGTAAAAACTCAGACCAATCCGCATGCGCGATAAGCTGTGATCCAAACTCCAACGCTGAACATCTGTTCATGAGTCACGGCGGAGACTGTTGCGGCGCATCCATACTCCGAAAGACTTGAGTCCGATAAATTTGGGCGGAATCTGTCGCTTGAGCGAGATTTTCTGACAGTTTGATGAACCGAGCCTCGTCCGCCGCGCGACTTACTTTCTGTGGTTGCCGATCTTGCCCATTGCCGCTACGATTCATCTTGGAGGCACGGGATCGCTTCAGGAAATGATCGATGTGCGGCTGACGCGGAGCAACCCATGCGCGTCGGTGCGTCGGTTGCATGGCGGATGATCTGGCGGATGATTGAGCGGTGAACGAGTTGCGTTTCAGTACGGGAGAGTTCCATTAGCCGCCTAGAGGAAAATCTTGTTGTGGGGCGGGGGGTTTTCCTGGCGTTGATCGAGTCGTTGCGACTCCATCAATGGGCGAAGAACCTCCTGATCTTCGTGCCGCTGGTCTTGGCCGGCAAGAGCGACAACCTGGATGCGTGGACATCCTGTCTGCTCGGATTCCTTGCGCTCGGCGTGCTGGCGTCATCGACCTACATCGCCAACGATCTCTGGGATAGAGAGCACGACCGTCTGCACTGGTCGAAACGCGAGCGGCCGCTGGCGCGCGGCGATCTGCCCATTTCGGTGGCACGCCTGGTCGTTCCGCTCGGGGTCATGCTGAGCCTCGCGATCGCCATCGTGATCGATAGCGGCGCGATCTGGACGCTCTTGATCTACGTCGCTCTGACCTTGTCCTATTCGCTGTTCCTGAAGCGTGTGCCGATCTTTGACGTGTTCGTGCTGGCGGTCCTGTTCACACTCAGGCTGGTTTATGGGATCCAGCTTGCGGCCGTCCCAGTGTCGTCGTGGCTGCTGGTGTTCTCCATGTTCATCTTCACCTCGTTGTCGCTCGCCAAACGCCAGACCGAGGTCGGCCGCAATGGTGCGCTCGGCCGCAATGCGGTCAATGGCCGTGGCTATGTGGCCAAGGATGCGCCACTCCTGTTTGGACTGGGGCTGGCGACCGCTGTTGGCGCCGTCCTCATCATGGTGCTCTATCTCATTCACGAGGCCTTCGGCGCCATGTTCTACCGCAGCCCGCTCGTGCTGTGGTGTCTGCCGGCAATCCTGTTTCTGTGGCTTGGTCGCATTTGGCTCCTGGTCGGTCGCGACGAGGTCGACGACGACCCGCTCTGGTTTGCGTTGCGAGACAATGTCAGCCTGGGCATGGGCGTCGCCATGGCGATCGCCTTTCTGGTGGCCTGGCAGGTCAGCCTCACCCCCTAGCCACACTAGGAATCAACAAGTTGGTAGTGCACCTTTGATTCCGAAGTTCGCAAACGAATGTGCCGCAATGGGATGCGAACTTCGCAATCGGTGCACTAGTCCCCTCGCGAGTTCATGGTCGACGACAAGCCAATGATGGCGCGAGCGCCGTGGCCAATCGGCCATCCTGCCCTCGTCTACCCGGCGTTGGTGCTGTTGGGAGCGGCAATCCATTTTGCACTCTGGCAGATCTCCGAGCCTGCCATTCTCTTTAGCGATTTTTTCAAGGCCTACTATTCAGCCGGCGAGGCAGTTCTGGATGATGAGGTCGCCGCGTTGTACCGCGAGGGCGCGGAAGTCACCTTCGTCAACATGCCGATTTTGGCCATTCTTTTCGCCCCGCTGGCGCGACTTGATGACGTTGACGCGGGCTGGATCTTTCTGGCGCTGGGCTTCACCGCCGCGCTCGCCTCCTGGGCGCTGCTCGCGCGCATCGGTCGCTATCGCGCCAGCAGCGCCGCGTTGCTGGCATTCGTCTTTCTGATCGATGGCCCGATGGTGAACAGCCTGCGCGAGGGCAATTCCACGCACTTTCTGCTCCTGCTGCTCGTGCTGGCGCTGCTCCTGTGGCGCGCCGGCTGGGACTATGGCGCCGGACTTGTGCTCGGCTTTTGCGCGCTGCTCAAGCTGCCGCTGCTGCTGTTCGGCGGCTACTTCCTCATTCGCCGGCGCTGGCGCATTGTCGCCGGCGGCGCCACCATGGCTGCCTTGATCATCGGGCTCTCGCTCTGGCTCTTCGGGCTCGCCACCCATATGGCGTGGTATCGAATCTGCGTCGAGCCGTACACGCTCGGAGTGGTATCGGCCTTCAACGTGCAATCGATCGATGCATTCCTGCTGCGGCTCTCGACTGGCGCAGCACTGCTGCACGACTGGGCGCCGATGCCGCTGCCGCCAGTCTCCCGTGTCGTGCGCACCATCCTGCTGCTCGCGATCTACGGCGCGGCCGTCGCATTGATCTGGCGCGCCGGGCGGCGCGAGCCGCTCCCGCGCATGAGCGGCGCCCTGAGCGCGCGCGACCTCACCGAATTCTCCCTGGTTCTCACCATCGCGCTGGTGTCGAGCCCGCTCGCATGGACGCATTACTATCTGTTGCTGTTGCTGCCATGGTCGCTCTATCAGGGCGGCCTCCTGAGCCTGCCCGACGATACGCGCTCGCGCTCGCTGATGTGGGGCGCCCTCGCCCTGATATCGCTGCCGGTGCTGATGCCCGACCTGTCGCAAGGCGTCACCGCCGAGCTCATGGCGCGCACGGTCGTGTCGATGTGGCTCTTCGGCGGCCTCCTGATGCTGATCGCGTTGGCCCGCGGCGTGTGGTCGATGGGCGAACAATTGCCTTATTGTGCCGATGGAACCAGAATGACCCAGGCCGGTTGACGTTGTCGGTGTCCAGCCACATGCTGCCGCGCCAACTGCTTGACCGCCAACTCAGGAGCCGCAGGTGAGAATGGTGAAAGGATTATTGCGCTCTGCCGGTCTCGCAGCCGCCATCACGCTTGTCCTTTCGACCGTATCGCCCACGCAAAGCAAGGCGCAGAACGCGCAATTCAAAGGCTGGGCCGCCATTTCGCGGGAATTGTCGACGCGTCTCGCCGCGCCCGGCGCACCGTTCGATCTGCACAAATTCGTCCCGGCCGACGACCTCGACGAACTGCTCGGCACCTGGAATCGGTTTGGCGACGAGCACACGCTGCAGAACGGCTCGCCCAATTCGGTCAGCATGGTGATCTGGCGTGTCGCCCTGTCGGGCTTCGCGAAAAGCGTGGCAGGCTCCTGCGGACAGCCCCGGCTGACCTTCCATGAACGCTTCCTCACGACGTTGCGGAGGCTGTGCCGGTGGCCGGCCGCGGAAGCCAAAACGGATGCCGTGCTGCAGGAGTTCTGGTTCAGCGTCATGGGGTACAACGCCCCACAGAGCGAATATGCGGCGTGGCGGGAGTTCTTCCTGGCGAGCTACGCGAGCCGCCCAGCGGCCGAGACGATTGATGCCATGACGCTTGCGATCACCATGAACCCCTATTTTCTGCTGCACCGGTAATGGATTCAATGACCCCCACCCGTCGCGATATGCTGAAGATCAGCCTTGCCGGCGCCGGCACGCTGATCCTGCCAGGCAGTGGATTGCTTCCGGCGGCTGCGCAGTCGCCGGACGAGCCGCACTTCTTCCTGATGATCGTGCTCAACGGCGGCGCCGACTGCTCCTATATGTTCGACGCGCGCCCGCTCTCGATGACCAAGGCTGGAAAGATTCAGAACTATCTGAAGCAGGAGCCGGCTCCCTTCAGCGGGCGCAACGGCACCGGCACGCTTGCCACGTCCCTGGTCAAGCCACTCGTGCCGTTCCGGGATCGCTTCAGCATCCTCAACGGCGTCTACATGACGCCGAGCTTCGACGGCCACCTGCAGAACATGAACTTCCTGTTCACCGGCAATGCATTCGGTGGCGATTCATTCATCCCGCACCTGAACCTGCCGGACACCGGCCGTGAGCCGCAGTCGCTCGACGGAGTCCTGTCGAGCGATCCGGTGGTGGTGACCGTCAACAATCACTCGGGCGTGGTGCCGCTGATGCCTCGAGCGGTGGCCGGATTGGCCAATTCGCTCAAGCAGATCCGGCCGCTCGCGGGCGGCGAGCTGACCGAGTTCATTCGCGGCCGTATGACGGCGAATGCGTCCGGGCCTGGCCGCCTGTCCGCTGCCGCTGCACTCATGCAGGCCGGGCTCGACAAGTCGCCGCGCGTCCATCGGCAGCTTGCGCAGCTGACGCCGGCTTCCGGTCGCGATTCGCCCGAGCAGCAGACGCTTGCGCTGATCACGCAATGCTTCCGCCTGTCGATTTCACGCTCGGCGATCTATTCGCCGTCCGAGTTCTTCGACGTGCACGCCACCGAGCAGGCCAAGACCCAGCCGAAGATGTTCGCGTCCGCGATCGGCAAGGTCGTGACGCTGCTCAAAGGTTTGGTCGACACGCCGTTCGATGACCGCCGGTCCATGCTGGATGTGACCACCGTCATGGTGGCAAGCGAGTTCGGCCGCACCATGCGCTCGCCCGACGGCACGGTCGACGAGACCGGCACCAATCACAACCAGTTCTCCAACTCGATCCTGCTTGGCGGCAAGGGCATCCGCAGCGGCCTGGTGATCGGGGCTTCCGACCTGCGCGACGAGGTCGAGGAGCCGTCAGCCGCGCATCTGCAGCTCGATCCGCTGCAGGAAAAGACGATGGGGCTGCCGTTCGATTTCGCGACACTCACCACGCGTCCCGACATGCCGGCCGCCTTCGACATCAAGGATTATCTGACCATCGGCTCGGTGGTGAACACCATCTACGCCCTGTTCGGCGTGCCGAAGGAGCACTATCGCGTGCTCAGGCGCGAGCTGCCGACCGCGCAGGTGCTCAAAGGTTTGCTCACATAGCCTTTCCATCTGCCGCCAGAGCGGGATGAATTTAGGTTTGCACCGCCATTGAACCAATCTCCGTTCGTCCCCGCGGAAGCGGGGACCCAGCGCGTAGGGTGGGCAAAGGCGTTTGCACCGCTTTTCATATGGGTGAGAACCTATCGTGCGCCGTGCCCACGCTCTTGCGCGAGAACGCGTGGGCACGGCGCACGATAGGTTCTTCAAAATCCCCAGGCAGTGCTCGCGCCTTTGCCCACCCTACAACTTTCGCAAGAATGAACGGAGATTGTGGCTACGACTTACCCCTATCTCACGCCTTCAACAGCCGCCGCGGATCGGGCTCGAGCTTGTGCTCGATCACCCAGCGCGCGATCTCGCCATAAGACGCAAACCAAACCTCGGGAAACTGCGCCATATATTTGAACAGCTTCTCGAAGATCGCCGAGATCATCGGCCGGCCGCCGAAATGGCAATGCATCGACAGCGCCAGGAAGCCCGGCGATTCGTGCTGATAGAGGAAATCGAACGTCTCCTTGTGCACCTCCCACAGATCGAACGAGCTTGAGCGCAGCACGCGGTTGTCGGTGAAATCACTGATCGGAATCTGCGCGATCGGCCCGCTCTTGGTCGTTGCCATGCGCGGCAGGTCGGTGTCGCGCGCATCGCCGCTCCAGATCAGCCCCTCGGCGGCGAGGAAGTCCCGCGTGTGCTCGGTATAGGCCATGACCGGGCTGACCCAGCCCTGCGGCCGCATGCCGGAGACTTTCGCCAACAGATCGAGGCATTGCCGGACCGTGCGCTGCTCCTCCTCGGGCGTCATGTAGGCCATGAGCTGATCCTGCAGATAAGCATGGCCGGCGACGTCGTGGCCCGACTTGACGATCTGCGCCACCGCCTCGGGAAAAATCTCGGCGCAGCGGCCGTTAACGCAGAACGTGCCGCGAATGCCGTTCTGTTTGAGCAGATTAATGATCCGCCACACCCCGACCTTGCCGCCATAGCTGCCCCAGGCAATGCCGCCGAGGTCGACCGCGCCTGCCTTGATCGGGCTTGCCTGCACGCCGTAAGGCGGCGCCTTGCCTTCGGACCAGGTCTCCAGCATCACCGTCACACCGACAGCGATGCGCTTGCCGTTGGGCCAACTGTACGTCGTGCTCGTCATAGGAATTCCGCTTGAGGGAGGGGCCGCATCATCGCACGGACTACCGGCTTTGACAGCGACCTGCTACGGTTTTCATGAAACCTCATACGCTGTCGCGGAGCGAAGCCATGCCGATGAACAAGCCCCACCTGGAGTTCCTGCGGGTCGATATGACCGAGGGCTGGGCCACGCCACCCGGATACCCGGCTGGCATCAAGCAGAAGATCTTGGCGAGCGATCTCGACGAGACCGGCAAGATGGGCAGCCGCACGCGGCTCCTCCGCTTCGATCCCGGCGTCTACACGACCGCACCGTTCGTGCACGATCACTGGGAGGAGGTCTATCTCATGTCCGGCGATCTCATCGTCGGCAATGATACGTCCGGCAAAGGCGGCGAGCCGTTCGAGGCGCCCACTTATGCCTGCCGGCCGCCCGGCGTCCATCATGGGCCGTTCAAGTCCGAGCGCGGCTGCATGCTGTTCGAGATCCACTACTATGATGAGAGCAAGAAGTAGCGGTCTCGATCATATGGAAGGGCACGACCGAGCAACGGCTGCGGCCTGCTCCCTCTCCCGAAGGGAGAGGGAGTCGCGCCGTGCCGTGTTGAACAGTCGTGCGCACAAGGAGAGCTGATGGCCGCGAGTGACCAGCACATATTGATCTCGGGCGGCGGGCCTGTCGGCCTCCTGTGCGCCTGGCTCTTAGGGCGGCGCGGCCTGCCGGTCGTGGTGTTCGACGACAACAGCGAATTGCAGAACGATCCGCGCGCCGCCACCACCCATCCGGCAACGCTTGATCTGCTCGAGGAAGGCGGACTCGCCGACGACATGGCGCGCGTCGGCCTGGTCGCGCCGATCTTCCAGTTCTGGGACCGCCCGAGCGGCCAGCTCGTCGCCGAATTCGACCACGCCATTCTCAAGGACGAGACGCGCCATCCTTTCGTCGTCCAGTGCGAGCAGTTCAAGACCGCGAAGCTTCTGCTGGAGCGGCTGCGCGGCCTCTCCAATGTGGAGGTCAAGTTCAGCCACGAAGTCATCGACGTGTCGCAGAACGCCGATTCCGTCAGCATTGAGGTGCGCGGACCCGACGGCGTCAGCGGCCACACCGGCGCCTATCTGATCGGAGCCGATGGCGGCCGCAGCATCGTGCGCAAGCAGTGCGGCATCGCGTTCGAGGGCTTCACCTGGCCGGAGCGGTTCATTGTCTTCACCACGCCCTATGACTTCGAGACGAACCGCGGCTACTGCCCGCGCAGCTATTTCGCCGACCCCGGCTCCTGGTGCAATTGCTTCAAGGTCTCGGCCGACGGACCGCCCGGCCTGTGGCGGACCGTGTTCCCGACCGACGCGTCGCAGCCGGAAGCCGACCTCACCAGCGACACCGCCGTGCAGGCGCTGATGCAGAAGTTCTTCCCATCGCCTGAGCCCTACGAGGTCGTGCATCGCAACCTCTATGTCACGCATCAGCGCGTTGCCGCGACCTTCCGCCTGGGCCGCGTGCTGCTCGCCGGCGACGCCGCCCACGTCAACAATCCGATCGGCGGCATGGGCCTCAATGGCGGCATTCAGGATGCCGCCAATCTGTGCGAGAAGCTTGCCAAGGTCCTGCTCAACGGCGCGCCGGAGCGCGTGCTCGATCTCTACAATCTGCAACGGCGCACGGTCGCGATCGAGTTCGTGCAGGAGCAGTCGATCGCCAACAAGAAACGTCTCGAGGCCAACGATCCGGAGGTGCGCAGGCGCAATCTTGACGAATTGCGCCAGATGGCGGCGGATCGGGAACGTGCGCGGGCGTTCCTGCTGCGCACCGCAATGATTGCCAGCCAACGTCGCGCGGCGAGTTTAGAGCTGATGGAGGCCTGAGTGAACGCACCAGTGGTCGGCAATCCTCGCATGCGCTCCTATCTGGCGCATGCCACGCAATTCGCGTCAGGCGCGGAGAATCCGCGGGATTTTCTCGAAGCCTGTCTTGCCAATCTCAACACCTGGGAGCCGAAGGTCGGCGCGTTCGTCAATCTCAACATCGAGGGCGCGCGACAGGCCGCCGATCGCGCGACGGCGCGCTGGCGCGCGGGCGCTCCACTGTCGCCGATCGACGGCATGCCGATCGGCATCAAGGACATCATCGAGACGGCCGACATGCCGACCGAGATGGGCTCGCCCCTGTTCGCGGGCTGGCGCTCGCAGAAGGACGCCGCGAGCGTCGCCGCGCTGCGACAGGCCGGCGCCGTGATCCTGGGCAAGACCGTCACGACCGAATTCGCGGCCTCGGAGCCGCGCAGCACCTGCAATCCCTGGAACCTCGCGCACACGCCGGGCGGATCGAGCAGCGGCTCGGCGGCCGCAGTCGCGAGCGGCATGATCAGTGCCGGCCTCGGCACCCAGGTGATCGGCTCGACCATCCGGCCTGCAAGCTTCTGCGGCTGCGTCGGCTTCAAGCCAACGGTCGGCGCGCTCAACCGCGAAGGCAGCCACGACTATCAGAGCCAGAGCTGCACCGGCATTCTCGCCGCAACGCTGCCGGATGCCTGGCAGGTCGCCCATGAGATCGCGCAGCGCGTCGGTGGCGATGCCGGCACGCCCGGTCTCATGGGACCCGAGCGCGCGCCCGCGCCGGTCAAGCCGCGCCGGCTTGCGTTTCTGGAGACCTCAGGCTGGGCAGTCGCGAGCGAAGCCGCCAAAGCGAGCATGCAAGACGCGCTGCGGCGCCTGTCGGAGGCGGGCATCGAGATCCGCACAGGCGGCGACGACGCCGACGTATCGGCGATCGAGGCCGAGCTTGCCGAAGCCTTCACGCTGTCGAACCGCATCAATTCCTTCGAGACGCGCTGGTTCATCAGTGGCTGTGCCGAGCGCGACGAGAGCCTGCTCAGCCAGTCGATGCGCGATCGCCTCGAGCAAGCGCGAAATATGACGCTTGCGGATTATCGCGGCTGGCTCAAGGAGCGTACCAGCGTGCGTGCGCTCTATGCCGAGCTTGCCGACACCTGCGACGCTTGCGTCACGCTCTCCGCTCCCGGCCCCGCGCCGCAAGGCTTGCAGACAACGGGCAATCCGCAATTTGCGGTGCCAGCCTCGCTGCTCGGCATTCCGGCTTTGTCGCTGCCGCTGTTCATGCTCGACGGCATGCCGTTGGGATTGCAGGTCCTGGGCTATGGCAACGGTGACGCCAACGCCTTCGCCACCGGCGCCTGGCTCATGAAAGAGTTCGGCAGCGAGTCCGGATCAGAGGCTTGATCGTTCCGGTCCGCTCGCGCTGGCGGCTGGTGTGCGAGCATCCAAGGCCCAGTGTTAACGAAGTCACGGTGAATAGTGGCTAACCATTCCGGGCAATTTGTGCTGCCCTGGCGCGCCTATCGTGATACCGGTTGCATTCGGCCCGGTGGCGGAATGGCGACGCAGGGATGACGCATCATCTCGTATCCTGGTTCAAGTCCAGGCTGGGCCTCCATCCATCCCCTATCCATTGCTGAAACGACCCGAGCATCGCTCAGGCGTCCGCACGTTCGCTCTGCCAGTCACGTCCGCTGGCGCGAGTTAATGTTAATTCATCAGTTCAATTTTGTTTCGCCCGGGAATTGCGTAAGCACCTGAGGTTTCGCAAGACGGGCACGGCCAGGCACCGCAAGGACACACGGTGCGGTGAGCTGTCCGGCAAGCCTGTGCGGCGCGCGTACATGATTGGGAATTGCATGAGTGTTGGGAACGATGGACTGGCCTCACCAGGGTCCGTGTGCACACGATCCCCGTCGGACATGAACTGACGGACGCCCCCTGATGAGCTCGATCAGCCTGGTAACGACGGCGTCCCGGCGCGATGTGGAGCTTTGCGCGCTTCAGTGCGAGAGCGTCGATCGCTATCTCAGCTGCTACGTCAAACACAACCTGGTCGTGCCGGACGACGAGGTCGCGCTGTTTGATCGGTTCAACGCCGCCCGCCGCGTGGTCGTGCCGGCGTCCCAGCTGCTGCCGGCGTGGCTGCGGCCCATGCCGCGCCTGCTGCAACACAGGGGCCAGCGCTACTGGTGGTCGCTGCGCACGAGGCCAGTCAGCGACTCTCATCTTCAACGCATTCTCAAGATCGCGGCGGCAGACGCATTTCCGGAAAGCCGTCACTGCATCCTCGATGCCGACGTGGTGTTCTTCAGGCGATTTGACCTCTCCATGCTGCTGCGCCCGCGCCCTGCGCCGTTGTTCGAGCAGATGCGCAACACGGACTCTCCGGACCTTGTGCAGTGGGCGCGCACGAGCCGCCATCTGCTGGGACTTGAGCCATCCTCGTTGCCGGCGACCGATTTCAGCGCTCGCATCGCGGTGTGGGACCGCCGCGCCACCCGCGCCATGATCGAGCGGATCGAGACCGTCACCGGCGTTGAATGGGTTGAAGCGCTCTGCCATGCCCGCAACGTCTGCGAACATATGCTCTATGGCCGCTTCATCCAGGACAGCCCCCGACACCGCCTGGAGCATGTCACGACCTCGCACGCGCGCTGTCTGCACTTCGGCCTGCCTGCACCCGACCGCGCGACCATCGAAGCAATGCTGCGGACGGCGGACGACAGCGATGTGGCGTGCTCAGCTGCGGGTCTGACCGCAACGTCCGTCGCCAATCTCAGCACCGTGCTGGCGGCGCAGACGCACGCCGAGGTGCAGGTCGCGTAGCGACCGTCGTGATCGTAGCTACGGTTAGCTCTACTGCGTCACTAAACATGAGGCGGCTGTCGCTGCGCCCTCTCCCCTACGCGGGAGAGGGCAGCGCTGAGTGCTC
>Ga0137409_10002624_pt1 | contig 19202 bp, 20 predicted proteins | sample CZODoug1_16funga_FD_122059 | JGI IMG/M metagenome (GOLD analysis project Ga0137409, IMG submission 122059) | Vadose zone soil fungal communities from Angelo Coast Range Reserve, California, USA - CZODoug1_16fungal (Hybrid Assembly) | ecosystem: Environmental > Terrestrial > Soil > Vadose zone... | reverse complement strand
CACAAGGGACGTGTTAGAATCAGCGCCGGATGCGTTTATCCCCGGCTCCAGGAGCCGCTCGACCGGCTCTACCGTGAGTTCGACTGGGCCGCCCGCGCCGACCTGGACGCCATCCGTTTCCCGATCCGCTACCCCGATCCGCCCGACCGCGAGGTGGTCGCGCTGCTGTCCACCTGCATGGCCTACGGGCGGGTGGATCTCTTCGGCCCCTGGGTCGACTGGGTCCTCGCCCGCATGGGGGAGTCGCCCGCCCGCTTCATCCTGGGGTTCGATCCGCCGAAGCACGCCGCGCGCTTCGAGGGCTTCCGCTACCGGTTCAACCGCCCGCGCGATCTGGCCGCCTTCTGCCTCGCCACCCAGCGGGTCCTTATCCGGCACGGCTCGCTCGGCGCCGCGTTCCGCTCCGGCTTCTCGCCCGGCGACCCGCACGTGGGCGCGGCCCTGGAGCGCTTCGTGGGCTCCTTCCTGACCCAGGATCTCTCCGTGGTCTTTCCGCGCAACCGGCTCTCGTACGGGTACCGTCACTGGTTCCCGCGCCCGTCCACCGGCGGCGCGTGCAAGCGGATGCTGCTCTTCCTGCGCTGGATGGTGCGTCGGGAGGCGCCGGACTTCGGGCTCTGGACCGACATCCCGCCGTCCGCGCTCCTCATTCCGGTCGACACCCACATCGAGAACATGGCCCGCTCGCTTGGTCTCACCCGGCGGCGCAGCCGGAACTGGAAGATGACGGAGGAGATCACGAGCGGACTGCGGCTGCTCGATCCGGCCGATCCGGTGAAGTACGACTTCTCGCTCTGCCACACCCGGATGTCCGGCCAGTGCCTCGACCGCCGCGACGCGATCGTGTGCGCCCCGTGCCGGCTGCGGCCGGTGTGCCGCCACTGGCGCGGGCGACGGAGTACGTCGCCGTGACCGCGGGGTGGGTGTGGGTCGTGGTGGCGGCCCTCGCGCTGCTGCTCGGGGTGACCGCGTGGGCCCTCTGGCGCGCGGTGGCGCGGCTCGGCGCGCTCGAGACGGCCCGGCAGCAGCCGGACCAGGCGCTGCTCCTGCTCCAGCGCGACATCCAGACCGCGCGGGCGGAGGCCCACCAGGCCCGGAGCGAGACGCTCGCCACCGTGAAGGAGGAGCTGCACCAGTTCGCGAGCCACATGACCCAGCAGATGGGCCAGGTCGGCAGCGGCGTCCAGCAGCAGCTCCAGCACGTGGGCCAGGTGGTGGGCGCGGTGCAGGGCAGCCTCGGCAAGCTCGGCGAGGTGACCCAGCGCGTCTTCGACGTGGGGCGCGACATCGCGGGCCTCGAGCAGTTGCTCAAGTCGCCGAAGATCCGAGGCGGCGTCGGCGAGGCCCTGCTGGAGAACCTGCTGGCCCAGATGCTGCCACGGGAGCAGTACATCCTGCAGCATGCGTTCGCCACCGGGGACCGGGTGGACGCGGCCATCCGGATCGGCGAGCGGCTCGTGCCGGTGGACGCCAAGTTCCCGCTCGAGGGCTTCCGGCGGATCCTGGAGGAGACGGACGAGGAGCGGCGGCCCGCCCTGCGCCGGGCCTTTCTTCGCGACGTCAAGAACCGGGTGGACGAGATCGCCAAGAAGTACATCCTGCCCGACGAGGGCACCTTCGACTTTGCCCTGATGTACATCCCGGCCGAGAACATCTACTACGAGATCATCGTGAAGGAAGACAGCGAGGAGGAGCCCCCCGCCGCCTATGCCCTGGGGCGCCGGGTGGTGCCGGTCTCGCCCAATACCTTCTATGCCTACCTGCGGGTGATCGTGATGGGGCTGCGGGGCCTCCGGATCGAGCGTGATGCCCAGGAGATCCAGGCCCGGCTGGGCCGCCTGCGGGGGGACCTGGACAAGTTCCGGGAGTCCTTCGACGTGGTGGGCAGGCACCTGACCAATGCCCGGAACAAGTACGACGACGCGGCCTCCGGGCTGGGACGGCTCGAGGGCAAGATGGAGGGAATCGAGCGGGACGGCGACCAGGGGGCGTTGCCGGGAATCGGCGCGTGATCAGGCAGTTGGCCGAGTCTGCCCCCTGGCCCGTCGCAATCAATCGCTTGTGGTAGTATCGAAGAAATCCACCATCAGAGGGATCCATGCCTGATATCCAGTTCCAGGTGTACGGCATCAACCTCCTCGTGCGGCTCATGGTCGAGCCCCCGGCGGACGTGCGCGTGCATTGTCCGAAGGGCTCGCCGATCCGCTACGGCGAGGTGGTGGGCCGCGGCGACGGCTTCGACGAGGGGGCCAATGCCTTCCGGGACATGCCGCCGGTCCGCTCGGTGGTGGCCTTCGAGGAGAACCCCGAAGAGGTGGAAGGGCATTACTTCTACATCGCCGGGGAAGAGCATCGCGTGATCCGGCTCGACGCGATCATCCTCTCGTTTCCGCTCGAATAGGCGCCCCGCTCCCGCTGTGACCGCGCTGTCGCAGGTCCTCCGCAAGATCGACGCGGACGAGGTCGTGGAGCTGACCCGCTCGCTCGTCCGCATCCCCAGTGTGTACCGCCCCGGCGACCCCGAAGCGACCGAGGCCCGCGTGGCCGCCTTCGTCGAGACCTGGCTCCGGCGCGAGGGTTTCCAGGTGGAGGTGCAACCGGTCGCGCCCGGCCGCCCGAACGTCATCGGCTGGCTCGGCGAGAAGCGCCCCGGGGGCCGGAGCCTGTTGCTCGAGGGGCACACGGACGTGGTGACCGAGGGCGATCCGGCCGAGTGGTCGCACCCGCCCTTCGGCGCCGACATGGTGGACGGGCGCATCTACGGCCGCGGCACCGCGGACATGAAGAGCGGGCTGGCCGCCGCGATGGCCGCCGCCGCCGCGTTCAAGCGCGCCGGGGTCACGCTGCGGGGCAAGCTGGTCGTCGGCGCACTCGTGGACGAGGAGGACGGCATGATCGGTGTCCGCCACCTCTGCGGCACCGCGGTTGGGCGCGAGCTGGATGCGGCGATCATCTGCGAGCCCGAGGAGAACGAGCTCTGCCTCGAGCAGCGGGGCGTGGTCTGGGCGCGGTTCCGCGTGCGCGGCAAGATGGCCCACGGGGCCATGCCCCAGGCCGGCGTGAATCCGATCACCGGGCTCGGCCGGCTGCTGGCCGCGGCGCCCGGCCTCGAGCGACGGCTGCGGAAAGCCTGCGAGAAGAGCCGCTACCTCAAGCCGCCGACGGTGACCCCGACCATCATCCAGGGCCCGCCGCCCGGCGTCGGCGTGCCGCAGTCGAACGTCATCCCCGCGCTGGCCGAGACCACGTTCGACATCCGGCTGACTCCGGGCATCGGCGCCGACGGTATCCGGGCCGAGCTGGAGGCGATCTGCCGCGACGCGGCCACCGCACAGCCCGGGATCAAGGTCGAGTGGGAGCCGGTCAACGCCTTCCGCCTGGCCACCAAGGTGGACCGCTCCGAGGCCCTGGTGGCGGCGATGGTCCGGGGGGTCAAGCAGGCGACCCGCCGGGCCGCGAAATATGGCGGCGTGCCGGGCTCGACCGACGGCACGATCCTCCGGATGGAGCTGGGCATCCCGATCGTCACCTGCGGACCCGGGGATCGGTTGATCCCGCACCAGGTCGACGAGTTCGTCAGGGCTGAGGAAGTGGTCGAAGCAGCAAAGATTTATGCCGCGTCGGCTCTGAACTATCTCGAAGCCGAGTGACGCGCGCCGGCAAGCCGAAGCTCCGGGCCCTCGAGGCCTTTCCCGTCGAGCAGGAAGGGCAGCGCTGCGTAGCGCTGCGTGATCCCGCCGGCTACACCGAGCAGATCGCCGTGCTCCCGCCCGCGCTGCTGGACCTGGTCTCGCTCTTCGACGGCGATCACTCGGTCGAGGAGATCCAGGAGGTCCTCCGGGGCCGGCACGGTAAGGCGCCGACCGGGAAGCAGATCGCCGATATCATCGAACAATTCGACGCCGCCGGGTTCCTGGAGAGCGACCGCTTCCGGGAGCGGCGCCGGGCGCTCGAGGACGCCTTCCGGCAGAGTCCGGTGCGTCCCGCCGCCCACGCGGGCGGGGCCTACGCCGGCGACGCGATGGAGCTGGAGGCGCAGATCGATGGGTTTTTTGCCGCGTCCGACGGGCCGGGGGCGGGGGTCATCTCTGCTGTCAACTCTGCTGTCAACGGTGACTTCTCTGCTGTCAACCGTGACTTCTTTACTGATCCGGTCGCCTCGCCTTCGGCTGCGGCTCCCCAGACTCGAACGCGCGCTCTGATCGCCCCGCATATAGATTTCCACCGGGGCGGCTCGACCTACGCGTGGGCGTACCGGGAGATCCTGGAGCGCTCGGACGCGGATCTCTACGTCGTGCTGGGCACCTGTCACGCGGGCATGCCGGACCCATTCGCGGTGACGCTCAAGCCCTACGACACGCCGCTCGGCGCCGTCCCGGTGGACCGCGAGTTCTACGACGGGCTCGCCCGGCGGGCCGGCCAGGACCTGCTGGCCTCCGAGCCGGCGCACCGCACGGAGCACTCGATCGAGTTCCAGGCGGTGATGCTCCAGCACGTCGTGGGCCGCCGCCGCCCCTTCGCCATCCTGCCCGTGCTCGCCTCGTACCTCCACGAATCCCTGTGGAGCGGTGGCGCTCCGGAAGCGGATCCCCGCATCCCGCGCTTCGTGGACGCGCTACGGGAGACGATGGCGGCGTCCGCGCGCCGGGTGTGCCTGGTCGCGGGCGTGGACCTGGCCCACGTGGGGCCCCGCTTCGGCGATCGCGAGCCCAATACCGCCGCCTCGCTCGCGCGGGTCGAGCGGGACGATCGAGCCATGCTGGAGTCGGTGATGGGAGGGGACGCGCGCGGGTTCTACGCCGGGGTCGCCGCCGATCACGACGCCCGCCGCATCTGCGGCCTCTCGCCGATCTACACGCTGCTGCGGCTCTTGCCGGACGCCCCGGGCCGCCTGGTGCGCTACACCCAGTGGCCGGACCCGGAGGGCGCGGTGACGTTCTGCGCGGTGACCTTCCCGTGAGCCCGAGCCCCACGCCCGATCCCTCGACCTGGACCCTGCCGAAGCTGCGCATCGATCGCGACGGCAACTGGTTCCACGACGACGCCGAGGTCACGCACCCCGGCATCATCGCCAACCTGCGCGACAACCTCCGGGTAGACGAGCGCGGCCACTACCTCCAGATCGGGCCCGCGCGGGTGCCGGTGGAGGTGGAGGACGCGCCGTACGTCGTCGAGCGGGTGGAGGCGCTGGGTGACGGTCTCACCGCCACGCTCAACGACCTGACCCGGGAGCCGGTGGCACTCGACACCCTTCGCGTGGACGAGCGGGGTATCCCGCGCTGCCGTGTGAAGGCCGGCCGCTTCGACGCGCGGCTGAGCCGGGCCGCGACCTATCAGCTCCTCCAGCACGTGCAGCCCGACGAAGGGACCGGCCGGTCGAGCCTCGTGCTGGGCGGGCGGCGGCATGCGGTGCCGGGCCTCTAGGACGGAGTCTCCGGCCGGCGCGGGAGGGCGGAGAGGGCGCGCAGTCCCGCTTCGTCGCCCGCCTCGATCAGCCGGTGCAGCGGGCCGTTCTCCCGCCACGCCTGGCAGCTGTTGACGAACCACGGGGCGCCCTGCGCGGGGCGCTCGTCATCCGAGAAGGCGACGCCCGCCCCCTGGCGGACCGCCGGGGCCACCGCGTGGATCAGCGCGGTGAAGTGGGCGCAGCCGCGCTGCCGCCCGAAGCGCTCGTTCACCTCCCGCGTGAAGCCGCGGGAGATCGAGAGCCCGACGAGCTGCTGGAGCGGCGGCAGTGCGTCCGGGCAGATCGTGTAGGGATGCGAGGCCATCTCGCTGCGCGCCTCGGTGATGACCAGGTCGGGGTGGCGCACGCGCAGGCCGAGCCGCATGTCGTGGATCACGCGCGGCGGCTCGCCGCCGAACCAGCGGGGGTTGTCGCTCGGCCGCTCGTCGACCAGGGTCGCGGTGATCTCGAGCTCGTGTTCTCCCGCCCGCGCGATTTCGACGCGGATGGTCCTCACGTGCACCGGCGGGGTCTTCGTCTCCTCGGTCATAGCGTGGCCGCGACCTCCTTGAGGGCTTGGAGCAAGTCGGAGTGGATCGGGCCGTTCGAGGCCGCGATGGTGGGCGCCGCCAGGTCGAGCGGGGCCCCGTGCACGGCGGTCACGGTGCCGCCCGCTTCCCGGATCAGCAGCGCGCCCGCCGCGATGTCCCAGGCACCCAGCCGCTGCTCCCAGTACCCGTCGAGCCGGCCGGCCGCGACGGCGGCGAGTCCGAGGGCGGCGGAACCCAGGCTGCGCACACTGCGGCAGCGCTGGATGAGGGCGGCGTGCTCGGCGAGGTTGTTGCGCGAGGCGGACCGCAGGTCGTTCGGGTAGCTCGTGCCGAGCAGGCTCAGGCCGAGCGTGGGCGTCGTGGAGACGCGCAGGGGCGCGTCGTTCAGGGTGGCCCCGCGGCCGCGCTCCGCCACGAAGCACTCGTCGCGACTGGGATCGTAGAGGACGCCGACGGCCAGCTCACCGTGCCGCTCGAGCGCGATCGACACGCAGTAGATCGGCAGACCGTGGGCGTAGTTGGTGGTGCCGTCGAGCGGATCCACGATCCAGCGGTAGGGCTCGGTTCCGCTCCGCGCCCCACTCTCCTCGGCCAGGACGGCGTGGCCCGGGAACCGGGCATGGATGGCGTCGAGGATGATGGACTCGGCGCCGCGATCCATCTCGGTCACGAGATTGGTGGGGCTGCCCTTGTAGCTGATGTCGTGCCGAGCGCCGAAGCGGGATCGGAGGAACGCGCCGGCCTGGAGTGCCGCCTCCACGGCGACGTCGCGGAAGGAATCGCTCACGGGGATCGAGGATACCACGGCCGCGCTTGACAACCCGGCGCGCCTCTCGCAGCATGGCGCGCATGCGCATCGTGGTGATGGGATCCGGTGGGACCGGCGGATACTTCGGCGCCAAGCTGGCGCGCGCGGGGGAGTCGGTCGTGGTCCTCGCGCGCGGCGCGCATCTGGAGGCGATCCGGCGCGATGGCCTCCGCGTGCGCTCCGCGGTGGAGGGCGAGTTCACCGCCAAGGTGGACGCCGTCGACTCGTTCGCGGGCCAGCCGCCCGTGGACATGGCGCTCTTCTGCGTGAAGTCGTTCGACACGCGCACCGCCGCCGGGACGCTGCGGCCGGTGCTGGGGCCGGGAACCGGCGTCGTGTCGCTGCAGAACGGCGTCGACAACGAGGAGATCCTCGACGAGGTGCTCGGCGCCGGGCGGGCGCTGGGCGGCGCCGCCTTCGTCTTCACGACCATCGAGTCGCCCGGGGTCATCGCCCACACGCTGCTGGGGCGGATCGTGTTCGGGGAGCTGGACGGCCGGGTGAGCGAGCGCGCCACGCGCCTGCGCGACGCGCTGGGGCGGGCCGGGGTGCCGGTGGAGCTCTCCACCGACGTCCGCCGTGTGCTCTGGGAGAAGTATCTGTTGATCAGCGCGCAGGCCGGGACGACGGCGCTCACGCGCGCGCCGATCGGGGTGATCCGCGAGACGCCCGAGACGTGGCGGATGTACCGGCGCATCGTCGAGGAGCTGGCGGCGCTGGCGCGCGCGGCCGGCGTGACGCTCCCGGATGGCGTGGTGGACACCATCATGAAAGGCGCGGCGGGGCTGGCGCCGACCGCGTTCTCCTCGCTCCACCACGACCTCGTCCACGGCCGCCGGCTCGAGCTGGACGCCCTGCACGGCCACGCCGTGCGCCTGGGCGAGCGCCTGGGCGTGCCGACGCCCACGGTGTTTGCCGTGTACGCCGCCCTGAAGCCGCACGCGGCGGGAGGCCGCGGCTGACCTCTGCCGCGTACGCCATCGCGCGCGCCGTCGTGCGGTATCGCGCGCGCTACACGCTCGGTGCGCTCTGTCTCGCCGCGGCCACCGGCTTCTCGCTGGCGATCCCGTGGACGGTCAAGCACGCGATCGACGCGCTCGCCCGCGAGGGCGCCGGCGCCGCCCTCGGAGGCGACGTCGGCCTGATCCTGGCGCTGGCCGCGGCCCATGGGATCACGCGGCTCGGCTCGCGCTTCGCGACGATCGGCGCCGCGCAGCGCGTGGAGGCGGATCTGCGCGACGGCCTGTACGCCGCGCTGCAGAAATTCCCGCCGGAATTCTTCGCGCGCCACTCGACGGGCGATCTCATGACCCGGGCCTCGAGCGACGTGACCGCCGTGCGCAGCCTCGTCGGCTTCGGCGCCATCAGCCTGATCCAGACCGTGCTCGCCTTCGGCGGAGCGCTGGCCGCCATGCTCGCGGTCGACCCATGGCTGACGCTCTGGGCGATGGCGCCGCTGCCCGTGCTGGTGCTGCTGGCGCGCCGGTTCAACGTCGCCGTGAACGCGCGCACGCAAGCCATGCAGGAGCAGCTCGGTGTCGTGTCCGGCCGCGTCCAGGAGACGCTGGCCGGCATGGCGATGGTCCGCGCCTACACGCTGGAGCCGCGCGCGGCCGGAGCGTTCGCCGAGGCCAATCGCGCGCTGCTCGAGCGCGGCGTCGCGCTGGCGGCCATCCAGGCGCGGTTCACGCCGCTCATGTCGCTCATCGCCGGCGTCGGCGTGCTCGTCGTCATCTGGGTCGGGGGGCAGGGCGTGGCGGCCGGCCGCATCACGCTCGGCGACCTCGTGGCCTTCAACGGCTACCTCGCGTACCTGGCGTGGCCGACGGTGGCGCTCGGCCTCACCCTGTCCGTCGTCCGCCGCGGACTCACGTCCATGGAGCGGATCCAGGAGATCGTCGCGGCCGCGCCGCCGGCGGCGGGCGAAGGGGCGCCGCTCGCGGGCGCGCCGTCGCTCGCCTTCGAGCGTCTCACCTGGGGCTATCCGGGCCGCGGCCCCGCCCTCCGGGACGTCACGTTCGCCGTCGCGCCCGGCGAGATCGTGGCCGTGGTCGGCCCGACGGGCGCGGGCAAGACGACGCTCGGCCTGCTGCTCGCGCGGCTCTGGGATCCGCCGCCGGGGACCGTGTTCGTGGGGGATCGCGACGTCACGACGCTGCCGCTGGCGACCCTGCGCGCGACCGTCGGCTGGGTGCCGCAGGAAGCGTTCCTGTTCTCGCGCTCGATCGAGGACAACGTGACCCTCGGGCGCACCGGGCTCGACGTCGCCGCCGCCACCCGTGCGGCGGGGGTGGACACGGAGGTCGCCGCGTTCCCGGACGGGTATGCCACGGTCGTCGGCGAGCGCGGCCTCACCGTGTCGGGCGGTCAGCGTCAGCGGCTGGCGCTGGCGCGCGCGCTCGCGGGCCGGCCGCGACTGCTCGTGCTCGACGACGTCTTCGCGAGCGTGGACGCCGCGACGGAGGAAGCCATCGTCCGGGCGCTGCGCGCCTCCGGCCTGACGATTCTCGTCATGACCCACCGGCTGCGCGTCGCCCAGGCCGCGGATCGCATCGTCGTGCTCGAGGACGGCGTGGTGGAGGCGAGCGGTGAGCACGCGGCGCTGCTCGCGGCCGGCGGCCTCTACGCGCGGCTCTGGCGCCGTCAGCAGCTCGAGGCGGAGATCGCGCGTGCCTGACGCCCACCTCGAGCAGGACGAGGTGCTCGGCCGCGCCTTCGACCGGCGTTTGGCCGCGCGGCTCTGGGTCGCCGCGCGGGCGCACCGGCCGCTGCTCGCAGCGACGCTCGCGCTCTACCCGGCGATCGCCCTGGCCGAGCTGTCGCAGCCGTATCTGCTGAAGATCGCGATCGACGATCACATCCTGGCCGGCGACTGGGTCGGGCTGTCGCTGATCGCCGCCGCCTACGCCGCCACGCTCGCGGTGCTCTACGGCCTGCGCATGCTGGAGGCGTATCTGATGGCGCTCGTCGGTCAGCGGGTCACGCACGATTTGCGCAACGCCCTCTTCGGCCACCTCCTGCGCCTGGAGGCGGGCTTCTACGACAGGAATCCCGTCGGGCGCCTGATGACGCGCGTGCTCAACGACGTCGAGGCGGTGAGCGAGGCGTTCACCAGCGGTCTGCTCGCTATCGCCGCCGACGTCATCACGCTCGCGGGCGTGGTGGCCGTGATGCTCTGGATGGACTGGCGGCTCGCGCTGGTCACCTTCGCCATCGTGCCCGTGCTCGGCGCCGCGGCCGCCTACTTCCGCATTCGCGCGCGTGACGCCTACCGCCAGGCGCGGCGCCGGCTGGCGGCGTTGAACGCGTTCCTTCAAGAATCGCTTCAGGGCGTGGCCGTGATCCAGCTCTTCGCGCGTGAGCGTCACGAGCACGCGATCTTCCGGCGGCTCAACCGCGACTACCGGCGCGCGATGTTCAACTCGACCATCTTCGAGGCGACGCTCTATGCCTCGGTCGAGGCGCTCGGCGCCGTCGCCCTGGCGCTGCTGATCTGGTACGGCGGCGGCCAGATCGGCGCCGGCGCGCTCTCGTTCGGCGCGCTCGTCGCGTTCATCCAGTACACCAACCGCTTCTTCCTGCCGATCCGCGACCTCGGCGCGAAGTACACCGTGATGCAGTCGGCCATGGCCTCCGCCGAGCGCATCTTCGGCCTGCTCGAGCGCCCGCCCGCGATCGTGTCGCCCGCCGACGGGAATACGGCTGACCGGGCGGTCGGAGCCCCGTCGGCTGATTCAGGGACGGTCGACCCGGCGAGCAGAGGCGCGCGGGTCGACTCGGCGACGGCTGACCAGGCGGACGGAGCCACGACCTTCTCGCTCAGGCCACCCACGTCCTTACCCGAGCACGCGGCCCCCGCTACAACAAACGTCCCCGCGATCGAATTCTCCTCCGTCTGGTTTGCGTACGACTCGGCCGACGTCCTGCGCGACTGCTCGTTCCGCGTCGCGGCCGGCGAGCATGTCGCCCTCGTCGGCGCCACCGGCGAGGGCAAGTCCACGTGCGCGCGGCTGCTGATCCGCGCCTACGACGTCACGCGCGGCCGCGTGCTCGTGGACGGCGTCGACGTGCGCGAGTGGGATCTCGCGCGGCTGCGGCGCCGTGTCGGGACCGTGTTCCAGGACACGGTGCTCTTCGCGGGCACCGTCGCCGACAACGTGACCCTGGGCGCCGCGCTGCCGCCCGGCGCGCTCGGCCACGCGCTGGACACCGCCCGCGCGCGCGACTTCGTGGAGGCGCTGCCCCACGGGGTCGAGGAGCCGCTCGGCGAGCGCGGCGCGAATCTCTCGCACGGGCAGCGCCAGCTGCTGGCCATCGCGCGGGCGCTCGTGTACAATCCCGCAATCCTCGTTCTCGACGAAGCGACCTCGAGCGTCGATCCGGAATCGGAATGGAGAATCCGCGAAGCCATGCAGCGACTCCTGGCCGGCCGTACCAGCATCACGATCGCCCACCGGCTCTCGACGGTCCAGCGCGCGGACCGGATCCTCGTCCTGCATCGCGGCCGCGTGCACGAGGAGGGGACGCACGCGGCGCTGGTGCGCGGCGGCGGGCTCTACGCGCGGCTCTGGGAGCTCGGCCTCGCGGCGTCGGACGGGACGGGGAGCAACGCGGCGCCGGCGCGCTGACGTTCCGGCGTGCCGTGTACCGGTTCGTGCGGCGCGTGCCGAGGGGGTTCGTGGTGACGTACGGCCAGGTGGCGGCGCTCGTCGGGGCGCCGCGCTCGGCGCGCGCGGTCGGCGGCGCCATGCGGCACTGTCCCGACGACGTGCCGTGGCACCGGGTGGTCAACGCGCAGGGCCGCATCAGCCGCCGGCGGCGCGAGGCCGGAATGCTCACGCAGCGCATCCGGCTCGAGCAGGAGGGCGTCCCGCTGCGACGCGGGCGTGTGATGCTCGAGCGGTTCCGCTGGGAAGGATAGGACGATGCGACTGGCGCTGGCGCTGAACTACTCGGGCGCGAACCTTTCGCTCGACGTCGACAAGGTCCTCGAGGCCGAACGCCTCGGATACGACTCCATCTGGACGGCCGAAGCCTACGGCTCCGACGCGGTGTCGCCGGCGGCGTGGGTGGCGGCCCGCACCACGCGCATCCACGTGGGCACCGGCATCATGCAGATTCCCGCGCGTACACCGGCCATGACGGCGATGACCGCGATGACGCTCGACGCGCTCTCCGGCGGCCGCTTCCGGCTCGGCCTCGGCGTCTCGGGACCCCAGGTCGTCGAGGGCTGGCACGGCCAGCCGTTCGGCAAGCCGCTGGCGAAGACACGCGAGTACGTCGAGGTCGTGCGCGCGATCCTCAAGCGCGAGAAGCCGCTCGAATTCCGCGGCGAGTACTACCAGATCCCGTACGCCGGGCCGAGCGCCACCGGCCTCGGCAAGCCGCTCAAGTCGATCCTGCACGGCCGCGCCTCGCTGCCGATCTACCTGGCCGCGGTCGGGCCCAAGAACGTCGCGCTCGCGGCGGAGATCGCCGACGGCTGGATCCCCGTGTTGTTCTCGGCGCGCCGCAGCCGGATGTTCCGCGAGTGGCTCGACGAGGGCTTCAAGGCGGGCGGCCGCTCGTCGCAGGCCTTCGACATCATGCCGATGGTGTCAGTCGTCGTCGGCCCCGATGTCGCCGCGTGTCGCGCCGTGGTGAAGCCGCGCCTCGCGCTCTACGTGGGCGGCATGGGCGCGCGCGGCCGGAACTTCTACAACGACATCGCGCGCCGGTACGGCTACGAGGAGGCGGCGAAGACCATCCAGGAGCAGTACCTGTCGGGCAGGAAGGCGGAGGCCGAGGCGGCCGTGCCGGACGCGCTGGTGGACGAGGTGGCGCTCTGCGGGCCGAAGGAGCGCATCCGCGAGCAGCTGGCCGAGTGGACGGGGTCCGGCGTGACGACGCTGCTGGTCGCCGGCGACGCGGTCGCCGTCCGCACGGTGGCCGAGGTGGCGCTCTAGGCGCAGGAGGACGCGATGAGACTGCGGGACAAGGTCGCGATCGTGACGGGCGCGGGGTCGGGGATCGGCGCGGCGGCGGCCGTCGCGATGGCCGCGGAGGGCACGCGCGTGCTCGTGGCGGACGTCAACGAGGCGGGCGCGAAGACGACCGTGCAGAGGATCGAAGGAGCCGGCGGCCAGGCCATCGCGCTGACGGCCGACGTCACGCGCGCCGCCGACAACCAGGCCCTGGTCGAGCGCGCCACGGCGGCGTGGGGCCGGCTCGACGTCTTCTTCGCCAACGCCGGCGTGCCGCAGTGGAAGACCGATGTCGAGGAGGTCGACGAGACGACCTTCGACACGATCTTCGACGTCAACGTCAAGGGCGTGTACCTCGGCGCGAAGTACGCGCTGCCCGTGATGAAGCGTGCCCGGCGCGGCGTCTTCCTCATCACCGCGTCGACGGCGGCCATCCGCCCGCGCCCGGGCGGCCAGATCTATGCCGCGTCGAAGGGCGCCGTGGTCACGCTGGCCAAGGCGCTGGCCCTCGAGGTGGCGCCGCACGGCGTGCGCGTCGTGGCCATCGCGCCCGTCGCCACCCACACGCCGATGCTGCCGACCTTCATGGGCAAGCAGCAAGTGGATGCCGAGGGGCTGGCACGGTACGAGAAGACGGTGCCCCTCGGCCGGCTCAACCAGCCGGAGGACATCGCGAACGCCGCGGTCTTCCTCGCCTCCGACGAGGCCGCGATGATCACCGGCAGCGTGCTCGAAGTCGACGGGGGAAGATGCATATGAGCGCGCTGATTCGCCGACCGTCGGGCACCGGAGCCCTGCGAAGGTGCCCCGACGGGAAATATGAAGGTCGGTGGACAGCTGAAGGTCGGTGGACGACGCGTCTCCCATGAGAGTTATTCCTCTCGCCGCCGAGTCGCTCGGCGTCCGCTCGATGGCGACCTACGTCGAGGCGGGCGATCTCGGGATCCTCATCGACCCGGGCGCGACGCTGGCGCCGACGCGCTGGGGGCTGCCCCCGGCCGAGGCGGAGTGGCAGGCGCTGCGGCGCGCCAACGATCGCATCTCCGCGTACGCCACGCGCGCGCGCCTGATCTTCGTCAGCCATTACCACGAGGATCACTTCCGCAGCGATCCGGTCACCTACGCCGGCCACACCGTGCTCGCGAAGGACCCGCGGCGGATGATCGCCGGGGCCCAGGCGCGCCGCGGCCTGGCGTTGTGGAAGGCGCTCGAGGGCCAGGCGACCGTCGAGTCGGCCGACGGCTGGCGCCGGCGGGATGGCGCCGTCGAGCTGTCGGTGTCGCCGCCGCTGCCCCACGGCGTCGACGGCACGCCGCTCGGTCACGTCGTGGGACTGGCCGTGTGCGACCTCGTGCAGCGCGAGCGCTTCGTGTTCGCCTCCGACGTGCAGGGACCGCTCTCGGCGGTGGCGGCGGCGTGGCTGATCCAGCAGCGGCCGACGCTGCTCTATCTCTCGGGGCCGCCGTCCTACGTCGAGCGCGACCTGCCGGCGGGGGCGGTGCAGCGCGGCATCGACAATCTCCGGCGCGTGCTCGACGCGACGGGCTGCCGCGCGATCATGGACCACCACGCGCTGCGCGACTCGAGCTTCGCCGCGCGCTTCGACGTGCTCTGGAGCACCGGGCACGTGATCACGGCCGCCGCCCACCTCGGGTTGGAGGCGACGCCGCTGGAGGCGCAGCGTCGCGCGCTGTGGAGCGACGCGCGCAAGCCGCCGGCGCCCATGCGGCGGCCGGTCGAGACCGGCGGTGCTATCATGACTCGCGCGAAACGCACTTTTGCCAGGAGGGGGAACGCCCAGTGACGGACCAAAAGACGCTCAACGTGGGCGACCAGGCGCCGGCCTTCACGCTGAAGACCATCGGCATGAAGGACGTGAGCCTGGGCGACTACAAGGGAAAGAACGTCGTCCTGCTGTTCTATCCGCTGGACTGGACGCCGGGCTGAAGCAAGTGCATGCCGGCCTTCGACAAGCGCATCGGCGACTTCGACAAGGCCAATACCCAGGTGCTGGGTATCTCCACCGACAGCCCCTTCAGCCACGACAACTGGGCGAAGTCCGTCGGCATCAGCAACTATCCGCTGCTGTCGGACATGCAGCGCAGCGTGGCGAAGGACTACGGCATCCACATGGCGGAGATGAACATCAACAGCCGGGCCACCTTCATCATCGACAAGACCGGCAAGGTCCGCTTCGCCGAGAAGTACGGCAAGGGTGAGCTGCCGGATCCGGACAAGATCCTGGGCGAGGTGAAGAAGCTGTAATCCGGCGGCAGCTATGAAGATTGGGGGGGTCGAGGCGACCCCCCCAATTCCCCCCCGGTTCGAGCAGTCGGCGACCGTCGTGTCGCCCGGCGCGTCGTCAGTGCCACGCCAGCCATCACGAGCGCGACGCCGCCGATCTGCCAGGGACCGATCGGCTCACCGAGCAGCGCCGCCGCCAGCGCCATTCCCACCAGCGGCGTCACGTTCAGGAAGATCGCGGCGCGGCTCGGGCCCACGCGCTCGACCGCCGCGTACCACCAGAGATGGGCGATCGCGCCGAGGATCGCGTGGTAGAGCAGCACGGCCCACGCGATCGGTGAGGCCAGCCGCGGGCGCGGCATCAACGGCAGCGTGACGACGGCGAGCGGCACGAGCAGGAGCGTGCCGCACACGTAGGCGCCCGTGGTCGCCACCGCGGGTGGCACCGTCGCGATGAGACGCTTGCCGTATACCGTGTAGACCGTCCACGCCGTCAGCCCCAGCAGGGTGAGGAAGTCACCCAGACGCCACTCCGACGGCGCCAGCTCTGCCAGCTGTCCCTCGGTGACGACGACGAGGACACCGAGCGCCGAGAGGGCCACGCCCGCCTGCTGGATACGGTGCAGGCGCTCGCCGAGATAGAGCCGCGCGCCCAGCGCGATCATCACCGGCGACGCGGCCTGCAAGATCGCGGCGTTCGCCGCCGTCGTCGTGTAGATCCCCCAGTAGGCGATGTGCATCGACAGCACCACGCCGGCCACGCCGAGCACGAAGAAAGCGCGCACCGTCTCGGGCGCCGGAGCCCGCACGGCGTCGGCGCCCGAGCGCGACAGCAGCACCACGAGGAACGTCGAGGCGACGATGGCACGCAGCGCGGTGAGGAGCGTCGGCGGCAGGTCGTCGAGCGCGACCTTGGACGTGGCGGGGAACGTGCCCCACAGCGCCGCGATCAGCAGCAGCGCGACGTACGCGCGCGTTTGACTGAGCCGGGGCACCCGCCTATGATAGCCCGCGCGTCATGGCCGATCACGTCATGGAGTCGCGCTTGTGGCTCGCGCGGCCGCGGTCCGATGTCTTCGCGTTCCTCGCCGATCCCTCCAACCTCGCGCGCGTGATGCCCCCGACGCTCGACGTGCGCCTGCTCACGCCGGGCGTCACGATGGCCGCGGGCGCCGTGCTCGAGTTCCGCATCGTCTGGCTCGGCGTGCCGCTGCGCTGGCGGATGTTCGTGCGCGAGTGGGACCCGCCCTATCGCTTCGTGGACGTGCAGGTCAACGGGCCGTATGCGCGCTGGGAGCATCGGCACCGGCTGCTGGAGGATGGGGGCGGGACCTGGATCGAGGATCGCGTGACGTACCGGCTGCCCGGTGGTCCGCTCGGCCGGGCGGCCCACCGCCTGATCGTGGGGCGGCAGCTGCGCGCGGCGTGGGCGTACCGCCGCGAGCGGCTGGTCGAGCTGCTGGCGCCGGTCAGCGCGCGGGCAGGGTGATGCCCAGCCGCTCGAGCCGTGGCCGCACGCGGTCGCTCAGCAGGCCGATGCGCGCGAGGTTCTGCACCATCGAGGAGTGCATGTCCTTGCGGAAGTACTTCCGGAACGGGGCGAAGTCGTTGGACGCCGCCGTCTCGCGGCGGTAACGGCGAATCTCATCCATTTCAGCCGGGCTGAACCCCATGTCTTGATAGGCTTCAGCCGGGAAGAAGCCGGTCAGGGTTTTTTCAAGCGCGAAGCACGTGTAGTCCTCGAGCTCGCGACGCTCGGTCTCCGAGGCCTCGGCCACCACGCGCGGCAGCGAGAGCATACCGAAGCCCATGTGACGCGACTCGTCCTGCAGCACGCGCTTGCACACCTCGCCGAGCACCGGATCCCTGGCGCTCTCGCCCATCATCTTGAAGAGGGCGACGGCGAACGTCTCGGCGACGAGCTGCAGCGCGATCGTCTTCAGGTACCAGCGGCTCTCGGTGAGGATCGAGTCGAACAGGTCGCGCTCGTTCTTGGGTACGCCGTAGCGGATGCCGACACGCTCGGTGAGGTAGCGATCGAGCACCTCGTTGTGTCGGGCCTCGTCCATCACCTGGGTGGCCTGGAAGAACTTGTGATCGGCGCCCTCGACGACGTCGACGAGCTGGCTGCACGCCAGCATCGCGCCCTGCTCGCCGTACATGAGGGTGGACAGCCGCCAGGCGGCGATGCGGCGGTTGAGCTCCACGCGCTGCGCCTCGGACAGCCGCTCCCACAGGGGCGAGCCGTAGATGTCGATCAGCTCGTCGGCGATGACGCGGCCGTCGGCGGTGCCGGGCTCCTTCCAGGGGATGTCCTTGGAGGCGTTCCACTGGTCGCGCTTGGCGTTCTCGTAGAGCCGGCGGAGGTCGGCCTCGTTGGTGGCGTAGTCGTACTCGAACATCGTGGTCATCGTGGTCGGAATCGGCCGCGGCTCCATGTGCTCCATCTGCGCCTCCAGGGGAAACCGATGAGTTTCGTCAGGGAACTGAGCGGTTCCCATTATGCCGCCGCCGGCCCCGGCCGCGCAAGGTGATAGGCTGGGCCGGTGACGCGGGCGGTCGACGAGCTGGGCGCGCACGTCTCGGTCGCGGGCGGCCTTGCCCTGGCGCCGGTGCGGGGCCGCGATCTCGGCTGCGGCGCCATCCAGATCTTCCTCAAGAACCAGCGCCAGTGGGCGGCGCCGCCTCTCGACCCCGCCGCCGCCTGCGCGTTCCGCGCCGCGCGCCGCCGCGCGGGGATCCGGCACGCCTTCGCGCACGGCAGCTATCTCGTCAACCTGGCCACGCCCGTGCCCGCGGCCTGGCGGCAGGCTGTCGACACGTTCACGGACGAGCTGCAGCGCGCGGAAGCGCTGGGTCTCGGCTGCCTGGTCGTGCACCCCGGCTCGCACATGGGCGCGGGGCGGGAGGCCGGCCTCGACGCGGTGGCGCGGGCGGTGGACGAGGCGCTGGCGCGCACGCCGCGCGCCCGCGTGCGCGTGGCCCTCGAGAACACGGCCGGCGGGGGCCACGCGCTCGGCGGAACGTTCGAGGACCTGGCGGAGATCATCGGGCGCGTGCGGCACGCCGAGCGGGTGGGCGTGTGCCTGGACACCTGCCACCTGTTCGTCGCCGGCTACGACATCCGCACGCCCGCGGGCTACGCCGCCGCCATCGAGCGCTGCGCGCGCACGGTCGGACTGCCGCGCGTGCTCGCGTTCCATCTGAACGACGCCAGCGCCCCGCTCGGCTCCCGCCTCGACCGCCACGAGCACATCGGGCGCGGCCGGCTCGGCCTGCGTCCGTTCCGCCTGCTGCTCAACGATCCACGCTTTGCGCGCGTGCCGAAGGTGCTCGAGACGCCGAAGGAGCCCGAGCCGACCGCCGACCTGAGGAACCTCGCGACGCTGCGCCGGCTGCGACGATCTGTGAACATGGGGGGCCCCGAGATGGCCCCCCACGTTCTTCAAGCGAAGGGGACTACGCCCCCCTCGGACTCCCCCGGCCACGCGCTCGGGGCGCCCCGGCAACGCCGTGGCACCCCTCGATCACGCCGACCGCCTTCTACCGCGACGAGGTTACCCCGACGCGACGGCAGAGGGCGCTGACCGGGCACGTCGAGCAGCGTGGCGAGAGCGGCGTGCACACGTTCTGGCCGAAGGCGACGAGCAGGTCGTTGTAGCCGATCCAGAATCGCCGCGGCAGCCGCCCGCGCAGCGCCATCTCCGTCTCCTGCGGGTTGCGCGTGCGGACGTAGCCGAGCCGGTTGCTGATCCGGTGCACGTGCGTGTCCACGCAGATGCCGGGCTTGTTGAAGCCCATGGTCACCACGAGGTTCGCCGTCTTGCGCCCGACGCCCTTGAGCGTCAGCAGGGCGTCGAGGTCGTCCGGCACGCGCCCGCCGAAGCGCTCCAGCAGATCGCGGCAGAGCCCGAGGATGACGCGCGCCTTCGTGCGATAGAAGCCGACCGGATAGATGAGCGTCTCGATCCGCTGCGCGGGCAGCCGCAGCATGGCGGCGGGGGTGTCGGCGACCGCAAAGAGTCGCGCGGCGGCGGGGCCGGTCGTGGTGTCCTGGGTGCGCAGCGACAGGATGCAGGCCACGAGCACGCGGAACGGGTCGCGCTCCTGCTCGGCGATGAGCGCGAGCGCGGTGCGGTTCCAGCGCGGCCGCGTCCGCCGGAGCCGGCGGATGACGCCCGCGATGTCTA
>Ga0137409_10002623_pt1 | contig 19203 bp, 17 predicted proteins | sample CZODoug1_16funga_FD_122059 | JGI IMG/M metagenome (GOLD analysis project Ga0137409, IMG submission 122059) | Vadose zone soil fungal communities from Angelo Coast Range Reserve, California, USA - CZODoug1_16fungal (Hybrid Assembly) | ecosystem: Environmental > Terrestrial > Soil > Vadose zone... | reverse complement strand
CGTATATCCTCGTCAAGGGTAAGCTCGTCGCGATGCCCGACGGCCTGATGTTCATGGTGCCGACCAAAATCCTCCCCACGGTTTTCTCGTCGTTGTTCTCCGTGCGCACCAAGCTAAGGATGGCGGCAGAGTGGTTTCACTCCCCGCACAAACCAGCCGATGACGAGACCGTCGCTAAAATGGTGGAGCGCCACTATGGCCCCGAGATGGTCGAACGTCTGGCCGACCCGCTGCTGTCGGGCGTCTATGGCGGCGAAGCGTCGCAATTGAGCGTGCGCGCCGTGCTTTCACGTTTCACCGACATGGAGGCGAAACATGGCAGCCTGGGACGCGCCATGCTCGCGGCGCGGAAGAGAATGCCGCGCGGCACGGATCATCCCGCACCCGCGCTATTTACTTCGCTCAAAGATGGCATGCAGCAGATGGTGAATGCGCTGGTAGCACGTCTCGATCCCGGCGCGCTGCGCACGAAGTCTCCGGTTGGGTGCCTAACGGGTGAGAACAGTGGCTGGACCGTTTCTGCCGGCTATGGGAGCGATCATTTCGATGCAGTCATTGTGGCCACACCGGCTCACGCGGCTGCGACCATACTGCGACTGACGAATGAAAAGCTAGCCGCCGAACTTTCTGGGATTCGCTACAGCTCGTCGGTAACCGTCACGCTCGGCTATGACGAAAGCGTGCGCCGATCGCTTCCGCCCGGCTTCGGATTTCTGGTGCCGCGCAGTGAAGGGCTCCGCATGCTGGCGGCAACCTTCGTCCACAATAAGTTTCCCCACCGCGCTCCCGAAAATCGCGCCATCGTCCGCTGCTTCCTGGGCGGCGCTCGCGACGAGCAGATCCTCGGCAGCAAGGAAAACGCAATTCTGCGGATTGTGCGCGACGAACTGAAACAGATTGTCGGCATCTCCGCGGAGCCGCTGTTTGCGCGCGTTTACAAGTGGAGAAGCGCCATGGCGCAGTACGAAGTAGGACATCTGGAGCGCCTCCAACGCATCCAAACTCTGTGTGCAAGCGTCCCAGGACTCGTCCTCGCGGGCAACGCTTTCACCGGAATCGGCGTGCCGGATTGCGTCCGCTCGGGCCAACAGGCGGCCGACCAACTCTCCAGCGTGTTCGGCCTGGGATCGGCCGACGCCGCGCAAGGGACGGGTGCATAGTGTCCGTCTTCCTCGCAGTCTTAGTGACTTCCCAATTACTGCCGTAACCTGCGAACCGCCACCGTTTGTCAGAAACTATAAATTGCGAATTGGGTTAGCACTCTCAGCCCGCGGTGCAAGTGAGGTAAGCATCCAGGTAAGATTCGCATCCAAGAAAGACTCGTATCCAAGACAGATTCGTATCAGGGTATGCCTTCAGGCATACCGTAAGGGCTGCATCATGAGGCGCCTTTAGGCGCTGCGGTCAGTGGAGGTTTCACCACTGGCTGCTAGTGAAATGGAGGGGATGACCGATGAAGCGCTGCTTTCTTCTAGTTCTTTGCCTGGTGGGGATGGCACTAAGTCTCGCCGCGGCCCAGCAGTCCACCGATCACAACATGGGCGGCATGCAGATGCCGGGTCATGACATGTCGAAAATGCAAGACCACGACATGTCCAACATGGCTGCCGATCCCGACACTGGCGCGCACGCCATGCATTCCATGGAAGACCGTCACATGGACATGGGCCCGCACATGAAAATGACCGCACTGCGTGAGCCAAAGGCCGGAGATCAGCAAAAGGCCGATCAGATCGTCGCCGCCGCCCGCAAAGTCGCCGAGAAGTACGCCGACTACAAGACCGCCCTCAATGACGGCTTTAAGATTTTCCTGCCCGACTTGCCGCAGAAGCATTACCACTTCACCAACTACAGTTATGGTTTCGAGGCTGCGTTCAGCTTCAATCCCGAGCATCCGACGTCGCTGCTCTATGAGAAGCAGGGCGACGGCTACAAACTGATTGGCGTCATGTACACCGCGCCCAAGCGTTTCTCCGAAGACGACCTGAACAAACGCATCCCGCTCAGCATCGCGCAGTGGCATGAGCACGTGAACTTCTGCGCTCCTCCAGAAGACCGCAAGAAAGAATTGTTTGGCCCGAACGCAAAATTCGGTCTGCTCGGATCGATTGTCACGAAAGATGATTGCGACGTCAACGGCGGCACCTTCCGTCCCATCATCTTCAACTGGATGGTGCACGTCTATCCGCTCGAAAAAGACAACGCCGCAATCTGGTCAGTGGAGCGGCAGGCGCACAATCACAGCGGAGACTAGAACTCAGGTCTTAAGCAAGCGAATCTGACAGTTGTAACCCCGCAACCGTCATTCAACATGACTTTGCTGCTCTGCAGTTAGGGACTACCATGCCTGTGTGGACCTACATGGCGCTGAAACCCCTAGGGCACTATTTCTAGCCTCTCTTGCGCTCGCAATCATTGCTTTCGTCGGACCATGGCTGGCGGGATATGGGAACATGGATAACGTAGTCAAGGCGAGTGCGTTTCTCGCACTCTTATGGGGCGTAGTCGTTCTGGTTGCTGTCATCAGGTTCAGAAAACGCGGGCTCTGGCTGCTGCTTGGGACACCGCTCGCCCTTTACTGGCCTTTCGCGCTGTTCATGATTGTCTGGGGCTGTGCCCACAATATCAGGGCGTGTCCCTGATGATCCGTGACCCGACAAGTCTGCTCTAGGACCTAATTTTGCCCAGCTCGATATAATCAGGCTTCTGTACTCATTGACAATTTGCCAGTAACCAGCGGTCCGCGCCCCGTCAGCTGATCCATCGAAGGCCGCGAATCACTGACAACTGAATCCCGATCTTGACTTCCGCCCCCCTCGAAGCACCATTGCTTTAACTCGCGGCAATTTTCTTCCAGGAGTGGCCTCATGCAGTTCCCCGTGTTTACTTCACACTCCGCGTCGTCCTTCTTTCCCTCGCAGCGGTCCCAGCCGCGCGAGCCCAGCAGCACGCGCCCGTCGGCATACAGAAAATCGATCACGTCATCTTCATCATTAAAGAAAACCATACCTACGACAACATGTTCGGCACGTTCAGCGCCAAGTACGGCACAAAAACCTGCGCGCTTTCCACCGGACAGACCGTCGCCATGGGCCGCGCCCCCGACCGCTATCCTCACGACATCGACCACAGCAACGCCGCCGCTGTAACGGCGATCAACGGCGGCGCGATGAACCAGTTCGACCTCATCAACCTCGGCAACACCGACAGCGGCGATCTCGACGGCGACCTTCTCACCTGCCGCCAATTCACGGCCGCCGACATTCCAAACTACTTCGCCTACGCCCGACACTTCGCCCTCGGAGCGAAGATGTTTTCTTCTCTACACGGACCCAGTTTCCCCAATCACCTTTACACCATCGCAGCAGATTCCCTCGGCGTGTTGGACAATCCGTTCCACAGCCCCAACACTTCCAGTTGGGGATGCGATGCCCCCAACGACGAAGAAGATCAGGAACTCGTCCGTGTGCTGCTCCCGAGCGGGATCATCACCAAGCAGTTTCCGTGTTTCAGCGGCGTCCAGACCATGGCCGAGTCGCTCGACAATGCCGGTGTCAGCTGGAAGTACTACGCGCCTCCGAACACCGACCCCGGCTACATCTGGTCGACGTTCGACGCGATCATCTCCGACATTCAGACAAACCAGCTTCCTGCCGTGAGCTGGGTTATCACGCCCGACTGGCAGAGTGAGCATCCCTACCAGAGCACCTGCGAAGGCGAAAATGCCACGGTCGCAGAGATGAATGCGCTCATGAACAATCCAACGCTGTGGAACACAACCGCCGTCTTCATCATCTGGGACGACTTCGGCGGAATGTACGACCATGTCTCTCCGCCGAACCTCGACACCTTCGGCCTCGGGCCACGTGTGCCCTTACTGGTCATTTCCCCGTTCGCACGCAAGGCATACATCTCTCCCACGCAGTACGAGTTCACGTCAGTGCTGAAATTTATTGAAGAGCGATTCGGCCTGCCCATGCTCGGCACTCGCGATGCCAACGCCAACGACATAACCGACAGCTTTAATTTTTCTCAGGCGCCTCTGCCTCCCCTCATTCTCAAGCCTCGCCAATGTCCGTTGCTCTCGGCCACCCATGCCAGCATGGGCACGGCGGTCAAGAGCGTAGCGGGTACAGCGATCACGCGTCATCTCGAAATCTATAATTCACGTCCCTCTCCGCTAACCATCGATTCACTGACCAGCAGCAATCCGCAATTTTCCCTCGCTGGGACTAGTTGCACGGCCAGAGTCGACTGCTCCACGAACATCGCAAATTATTGTTCCGCCGGCGCCGTCCTGAACCCGCAAAGCTCCGACGGCAGTTGCACTCCCTCGTGCAGCATTTGCGTGACGTTCACGCCCTCGGGCACAGGAAAGAAAACGGCCAAGATCACGGTCAAGGACAGCGACAGCAGCAGTCCGCAAGCCACCGTCGTCAGCGGCCTGGGAACGCTGGTGGAACTCTCGCCCACAATTTTGCGATTCGGCGGCACGGCGCTGGGATATTCTTCGACCCTTCCCGTAACTCTGACCAACGTCGGCGCCACCGCCGTGACCATTACTTCAATCGCCGGAATCAACGACTACATTGCGTCCCATAATTGCGGATCGTCGGTGCCGCCCAGCGGAACCTGCACGATCAACGTAACCTTCACACCGACGGTATCGGGCTCGCGTCCCGGAGCCCCAACATCGTCAGCAGCGACCCCGCCAGTCCGCAGCGTGTGGACCTCGTCGCCAACGGCCTGGGCATCACGCTTCAACATGGATCGCTCAACTTTGGATCGCAAACCGTCGGTACAACCAGCGCTCCCCGAACTGTCACCATCACCAACCAGAACGCAACGCCGGTGCTGATCGGCGACATCAGCGCCACCGATGACTTCCTGGTTTCGGCGAATACGTGCCCTGCCACGTTGGGATTGCAGCAGAACTGCACCATCCAGATCGAGTTCCGCCCCGACGAAACGGGCTCGATCTCGGGCAATGTCTTCATCAGCGATAGCGACCCCAGCAGCCCGCAAAGAATCGTCGTGTCGGGGACGGGACAGTAGAAGCGATGCGACGCGAATAGGCTCAGGTACCTCATTACCGTTTGCCCGATCCACGACTGGCCTTTATCATCCGTGGATCATGAAATCTGCAAAACTACTTATCCTCCTGACGCTAGCTGTCTGCGCCGGCGCCCAGACCGTCGCCACTCCCAAGGAACTGGAAGCCGTCTATCCCGCAGCCCACGATCTGTACGTCGATCTCCATCAGAACCCTGAACTTTCGACGCACGAAACGCAGACTGCCGCCAAACTCGCGGGACGTTTACGCAGCCTGGGTTATGAAGTCACGGAAGGCGTCGGCGGCACCGGAGTGGTAGCGATTCTCAAGAACGGCGCGGGACCAACGGTCATGCTGCGCACAGAACTTGACGCGCTTCCGGTCGAAGAAAAGACCGGACTTCCCTACGCCAGCAAGGTCCACGCCAAGGACGACTCCGGACGCGACGTCCCAGTCATGCATGCCTGCGGCCACGATCTGCACATGGCGGCGCTGGTCGGGACGGCCGCCATCATGGCGCACAGCAAGGACACCTGGCACGGCACTCTGATGCTGATTGGCCAGCCCGCCGAAGAGACCATTTCAGGCGCTAGAAAGATGATCGACGATGGCCTGTTCACGCGTTTTCCAAAACCGGCGGTGGGCGTCGCGCTCCATGTCGGCAACAGTCTTCCCGCTGGACAGGTCGGGATTACTCCCGGCATCTACAACACAAATTCTGACTCCATCAAGATCACGATTTACGGCAAGGGCGGACACGGTTCGCAACCGCACACCACGATTGACCCCATCGTGATTGCCGCGAGAACGATCCTTGCATTGCAAACCATCGCGTCGCGCGAAGTGAAGCCAGGAGAAATGGTCGTGGTGACGGTCGGCTACATTCGCGCCGGCACGAAAAATAACATTATTTCCGACCAGGCGGAACTGGGTCTGACCGTGCGAACGTATAAGGCCGAAATTCGCAAACAGGTTCTCGCGGCCATTAGCCGCATCACCAAAGCCGAGGCGCTCGCTGCCAACGCGCCGAAAGAACCTCTGATCGAGCGTCCCGAGGGTACAGACTCCGTCTATAACGACCCGGCCCTGGCGCAGCGTCTCCGAGCGCCACTCGAAGCTGCGCTCGGCAAAGAAAATGTGATTACCACCGATCCAATCGCGCCCTCGGAGGACTACTCCAATTTCATTCAGGCGGGTGTCCCGTCTCTCTACTTCAGTCTCGGCGGCGCCGATCCGCAGAAGTTTGCCGACACCAAAGGCGCGGAAGGAGCGCTGCCCTCCAATCACTCGCCGTACTTCGCGCCGGACGTTGATCCGGCACTGCGCGTCGGCATCAAGGCCGAAGTGGCGGTGTTGCGGAATCTGCTGAACCCCGCTACCAAGTGAGAGAACGAACGCAGCGACGTATGCCATAATTGTTCGTTCGTCTATGTAAGGAGGTTCATCGTTGAGGTTCCTCCTGGCAGTATTCGTCGGCAGCCTAAGCGCAGTCTATTCCTTCGGACAAGGGATCGCGCCCAATCCCTCCCTGCCCACAAGAATCCGCAAGGTGGAATATCGAACTCGGGCACATCTTTCCCTCGACGATGAGCGCGACACCAATCTAGATACTCCGCACAGCACTAAAAAAGTTCCCGAAATCGACGAAGAATACGTGCGCATGCTCTTGCAGGATCGGGGCTATTGGAGAGCATCCATCAAGACGAAGCTAGTGCCGCTTCGCACGCACAATCACGCGCGATGGTTCGACGTCGTATTCGAGATTGATGAAGGTCTGCCGTACTACTTATCTGGCGTTACCTGGACAGGAATGAAGCAGTTCGGTGAAGCGGATCTCAATCGTTCGATGCGGATTCGCCCTGGGGAAGTCGCGAGCAGGCGCGCGATCACTGCGGGATTACAAGAGGTGCAAAAACTTTATGCCGGCATTGGCTACGTAAATTGCACTCTTGTGCCCCATAACCAGCTTGACGACGCCGGCTACACTCTGGCCCTCGGCATCGCAGTCGACGAAGGAGGCCAGTTTTATTTTGGCGAGCTAAGTTTACCCGGACTCGATGACGTTCACCGTGAAATGTTGTTGCAGCATTGGCAAACAATTCGGGCAATGCCATATTCACCTGAAAAAGAAGAAGCTTTCTTTCGCGGCGTTCTCTGGCCCGCAGATCCAAAACTTAGAAGCAACGACTATTTGTTCTATCGTGAATTTATTGAGGCGCACTTCGATCAGAGTGAGCGGACGGTCAATTTTTCAATCCGGTTTACTCCATCGCCTCCGGTTGGGAATATCCATTGAACTAGAATTGACGCGACCAGACGAAGGGAATCTGGCCGCGCTCCCAGTCGGCTTCCCCTTTGGATCGCAGATTCCTCAGTTGGTTTGCTGCCCCTGAACTGGCAAAGCGAATTGCCCGACCTCGCTCTGCTATTCTGATTCTTCCCCGTTCCCATGCCCAGCCCTGCATCCTCAAGCCGGTGGAAGGTCATTGTTGCCTTTGGGCTCGTCTATGTTTTCTGGGGATCGACCTATCTTGGCATCGGCATTGCCGTTGAGCAAATTCCTCCCGCCCTGATGTGCGCCACTCGGTTCACAATCGCGGGCGTGGCAATGCTCGCGTGGTGCGCACTGAGTGGACGCCGCATCCGCCATTCGCCGCGCGAACTTTTACATATGGCAGTCGTCGGAATCCTGCTGTTGATGGGCGGAAATCTCACGCTCTCCTATGCTGAGTTAGTTGTGCCCACCGGACTCGCGGCTCTTCTGATCGCGGTCACGCCGCTGTGGTTTCTCGTGCTGGACAGTCTGTTGCTGGGAGATCATCACATCTCACAACGCGGCAAGATCGGTCTGGCGGTGGGCATCGCCGGTATCGTAGTCCTCATCTGGCCCGAACTCACGACACCCGGTTCGATCGGCCGCCGCGAGCTCTGGTGGTCGCTTACACTGCTCGTCGGATCCTTCAGTTGGGCGCTCGGTTCGGTGCTCTCAAAGAAATGGCAGAGCGCCGATCCTTTCGGCGCGACGGCCTGGCAGGTTACTTTCGCTGGACTCGCCAATTTTGTCTTCGCGATACTGTTCGAAAGATTTTCCGACGTAACCTGGACCGCCCGTGGCGTCGGCGCAATTTTTTACCTGATCGTCTGCGGCTCCTGGATCGGCTATACCGCCTACATCTGGCTGCTCCAGCATGTGCCGACTTCGAAGGTGGCAACCTATGCGTACGTCAATCCAGTAGTTGCAGTCTTCCTTGGATGGCTGGTTCTGCATGAGCGCATCGATCACTTCATTGCGCTCGGCACTGCAATTGTCGTCGCATCGGTAGTGCTGGTCACCAGCGCCAAGATCAAAACGCGCACCATCGCGGAAGAACTCCCTGCGGTCGAAGCGGCTGGGGATTGAGCGAAGGCGCGCCGCAGTGACCTACTCCTCTGCTTCCTCGTCCGGCTCGTTCACAACATCCACGACCCGTCCCCGAATTGAAAACATCAGTTTCTGCGTGTCGTCGGGTTGGAAGGTTACGCGCGCAGGGGCGCGTTCCCACTTCGGCGCCGGACACTCCGAGTCGGGAGCGTCATCCCCGTCCGGTTCGCCCAGAGCCTTTTTCAGGACCGGCTTTCGCCGACCCACCTGTGCGACTACGGCATAAAGTTTCTTGCCATCTTCCGACACCCCGCAGTAGGCCACATAGTCGCGATACCAACTGGCCGTCGAGTAAAACGGATCGAACTCGGGCAGGCTCAATTGCGAGATCTTTCCGCTCACGCGGTCTACCAGCAGCCAGCCCCCACGCTGCCATTGCCAGTGCACCGCGTTCTCCTCGGGTAAAGCATCATTCACTCGAAACGCCCGCCGGACGGCAAACAGCCGCTCCGTCAAATCGTGCGCCGTCCCGGTCGTATACTCCTTCAGTCGCGTATCCACGTAGAGCGGGCGGACCTTCAGATCGAGCAACTTCTTTCCGGTTGCGTCCGGCCACTGCACCGGCATCCATTTGCCAAAAGTGATGACGTGGTTTTTGGGAAGCGCCGCGCTCTCACCGACGGCAAGCCAAAGTATGACAACCAACAAAACTAGCCTTCTCCGCATAATGGGCAGGGTGGCACAGTTCGAAGGCTTCCGCTATGACGGGTGAACATTCAAAATGTTCGGTTTTCCCTCGTAGTCCTTCCCCGTGACCCCTGTGACCTCTGTGGTTCAAGCCCTTAGCGGCGTCTGCCAGGTCGACTTCTCTCAAGGGGAAGAACCGATTCGCTACAATGATCTACACTATTTGCAGCCATGAATTCTCGTGCCGGGCACCGCCGGACAACTCTTTCTCCCGCGGCTAGCTCTTACCAGGGTATGGGGGATGTGCTGGGCGGCCGGCGAAAGCCATCCATTCTGGTGGTGGACGACAATCCGCAGAATGCGGAGGTGTTAGGCGAGCTGCTTTTGAGCCATGGCTATCGCATTGTTACAGCGCAACACGCCGCGGCAGCCGAAGTTGAGATTCGCCGAGATCCGCCCGACCTGATCCTGCTCGACGTCATCATGCCGGGCAAAACCGGTTACGTACTCTGCCGTGAATTGAAAGACGATCCCCTCACGCGCCTCATCCCGATTGTGATGATCACCGGCCTGAGCGCCCGCGAGGATCGCCTCAAGGGAATTGAAGCTGGAGCGGACGACTTCCTCAGCAAGCCCATCAATCCGGAAGAACTGTTTGCGCGCGTGAGTTCGCTTCTAAAGTTAAAGGAGTTCACCGACGAACTGGAGACGGCCGAATCTGTGATCTGCACGCTCGGCCTGAGCGTGGAATCGCGCGACCCTTACACTGAAGGCCACTGCGAACGCCTCGCGCTGAACGCTTCCGAGATGGGCCGCCACCTGAACCTCGATGAGGACAGCATTGTGGCTCTGCGACGCGGCGGCTTCCTGCATGACCTCGGCAAGATTGCGGTGCCGGATGAAATCCTGAAAAAAGGCAGCAATCTGACTCCCGCCGAATGGGAAATCATGAAGAAGCATCCGGTAACCGGCGAAACGATTTGTCGTCCGCTGAAGTCGCTGCGCTTGGTGCTGCCGATTATCCGCAGTCATCACGAACATTCCGACGGCAGCGGCTATCCCGACGGACTGCACCACGACGAAATCCCACTCCTGCCGCGGATTTTGCAAGTAGTGGACGTTTACGACGCGTTGCGCACCGCCCGTCCCTACAAACCGGCACTAACGCATGAACAGGCGGCTATCACCATGCACGAGGAATCCCGAGCGGGACTTTGGGATGCGGAACTCGTCGCGGAATTTTTCCGCATGCTCGATCAGCGCAGCCAAGTGGCGTAGTACAGTTCTCAGTTCCGGTTCTCAGCTCTCAGTTTCCATTCATGCTTCTCGGAAATGTCGACTGCTGGCCGTTACCGAGAACTGGGAACTGAGAACTGCTCCTTGACTTACAGCGTCGTCATTCCGGCCTATAACGAAAGCAATCGCATTCGTCCGACTCTCGATGAAATCCTTCGTTACGTGGACGCGCACAAATGGGATGTCGAGATCCTCGTTGTGGATGACGGCTCGCGCGACGACACTCCTGAGATCGTCCGGGAATATGGGCGCACACACCCGCAGGTTCAGCTTGTCGAAAACCCAGGGAATCGCGGCAAAGGTTTTAGCGTGCGTAATGGCATGTTGCATGCGCGCGGCGAGATTTGCCTGTTCACCGACGCCGACTTGTCCTCGCCCATCAGCGAAGCGGAGAAGCTGTTCGGGGCGATCCGACTGGGAGCCGACATCGCGATCGGATCGCGTTGGCTGCGCGCCGAACTGCAAACCGAGCGTCAGCCGCTCTATCGGCAAGCCTTTGGACGCATCTTCAACCTTCTCCTGCGGCTGGTCTTGGGTTTGCATTTCATGGATACGCAATGCGGCTTCAAAGCTTTTCGCCGCGAGGCGGCGCAGCGAATTTTTCCTTTGCAGAAAATCGAACGGTGGGGCTTTGACCCTGAGCTTCTGTTCCTGGCCCGCCGGATGGGTCTGCGTACTGTCGAGATTCCCGTGATTTGGGCGCACAGTGAAGGAACGCGGCTTCATCCGTTTCGCGACGGCATACGTATGTTTGGAGACGTGATGCGCATCCGCTGGAATGCGGTTGCCGGCGCCTATAGCACTCCGCCGATCACCTCACCGGGTAGGTTATAGACCGGAAGCCGACGCTCGCGCACGGGCCTGGAGTGCAACGACGCGGGCACCCAAGCCGGCATCTTTCACGAGTGTGAATTCCATCACGCAGGCTTCGCACAACCAGAAGAATTGAACTCTGTTAATAGGCTTTGGAGCGTCCCAGTCGGCAGCTTCGCGCCCGTCGGGGGTATCGAAGCGAAACAGTTTTCCGGTATGAAGATAGAGAAAGGAAGCCGAACAGCGTGGATTGGAGCATTTCGAGACCATTTGATAACTCGTGACTTGGTCCGATAGTACGGCGAAATGGTCGTGAGTGGCCGGTGAAAAAACACACTGAGGTTCATGACCGAACTCCTGCGCGGACGCATTGGTCTGCGACCATGTGGCGCAGACAAGGTGACCACAGGACCACTGTTCGGTGCACCGTAATTTCGAGATTCCAATGGCAAACATGACGCCAGTGTGGGCGACCTGCCCCCATCCAGTTTGACGATGTCAGGTTGGAGTAGTTTTTCGTTCAGAAGAGCCGTTCGTCATCGCCGCCATGCGCACGAATTCCGCAATCTGCGCGCCCATTTCTTCCGTCGTGACGGATCGCTCTCCCGCACCCGCCAGATCCCGCGTCCGGAAACCTCCCTTGAGCGCTGACAGCACACCTGCCTCGACGCACTCAGCCTCGCGGTGCAAGTGAAACGTATGTCTCAGCATCAGCGCCACCGACAGGATCGCGCCCAGAGGGTTCGCAATTCCCTGTCCCGCTATGTCGGGCGCCGATCCATGAACGGGCTCGTACAGTCCCACCTGCCCTCCTATGCTGGCGGATGCCAGCAGGCCCAGCGATCCCACGATTCCGCCGGTCTGGTCCGAGAGGATGTCGCCGAACATATTTTCCGTGAGCACGACGTCAAACTCTGCCGGCCTCAGAACCAGCGACATGGCGGCAGAGTCCACATACATGTGGGAGAGTTGCACATCGGGGAATTCGCACCCCACGCCGGTGACCACTTCGCGCCACAGTCGCGAACATTCGAGCACATTTGCTTTATCGACCGACACCAGCCGTTTCCGGCGGCCCTGCGCCAGCCGAAATGCCATGCGCGCAACGCGCTCGACTTCCGAGTCGCTGTAACGCATTGTGTTAATGGCCTCGCGGCTACCCGGTTCGCCGCTGATAGAACGGGGCTGGCCGAAGTAAAGGCCACCCAGCAGTTCACGCACGATCAGAATGTCGGTTCCTTCGACAATTTCCTCGCGCAGTGGCGAACAGTCGCGCAGCGCGGGATAAAACACCGCGGGCCGGAGGTTGGCGTACGCTCCCAGAGCCTGCCGCAGGCGAAGCAGTCCCGATTCGGGGCGAAGTTCGCGCGAATAGTGATCGAAAGCAGGGCCTCCCACCGCTCCCAGCAGGACAGCCTGCGACCCAACACACGCCTGGATCGTAGCCTGTGGCAGGGGATCGCCGAACTTGGTTAAGGCGGCGCCGCCGATTTCCTTTTCATCAAGTTCCAGATCGTGACCAAAACCTCCGGCCGCTTCCTCCAGAACGCGAATGGCTTGCAGAGTGACTTCCGGACCGATCCCGTCGCCGGGCAGAGAAGTGACGCGCAGTTGCATGGCCCCCTCGAGTCATACGTGCAAAAGAATACGCGAATAGAGAATTAAGGCGAGATGAAAAATTATGATGGATCAGAAAAGCAAACCCACAGCGAACTGGGCAGGATTGCGGCCGAAGCGGGGAGAGGAGAGGAAGCCCGCCCCTTCTAAACACCCCAGAGATAGTCCTCTTGCTCGCTGTGATGATCGGCGAACGTCACAGATACCGATGCCGACCCGTTATTACCGGCGGCTGGCGCGGGAAAAGGTATTGGAGCCTCGTGGGACCCAGCCACTGCCAATGCTGCCCGAGTGAAAGGCATGGTCGCAGCCGCCGGAGGAATCCTCTTACCGTGCGTGCAGACTTCCTGAATCAGTTCCAGCAGATGGCTATCCTGTACCTTCTTGATCCGGTCCGCCAGAACGACAAACTTCCGGTACACCTCGTCCAGTTCGCGGCGATCGAACTGATGTCCCAGCTGTTCGCAGCGCAACGCCAGTGCGTGCCGGCCGGAGTGTTTGCCCAGCACCAGCCGCGAATCCGGCACGCCCACCGATTGTGGCGTCATGATCTCGTAGGTCAACGGATTCTTCAGCATGCCATCCTGGTGGATGCCTGCCTCGTGCGCGAACGCGTTGCGTCCGGTGATGGCCTTATTCGGTTGCACCGCAACCCGCGTAATCTCCGCCAGCATCTGGCTGGAGGCATAGATCTGTTCGCCGACCACGCCAGTGTCGTACGGATACCGGTCCGGACGCACCCGCATCGCCATCACAATCTCTTCGAGAGAAGCATTCCCTGCACGCTCACCGATTCCGTTGATCGTACACTCGACCTGCCGCGCTCCCGCCTGCACACCCGCCAGCGAATTCGCAACCGCCATTCCAAGATCGTTGTGGCAGTGCGTCGAGATCGTCACGTTCTCGATCCCGGCGACTCTCTCGCGCAGGATCCGCAGCAGCCGCCCATACTCCTCGGGCGTGCTATATCCGACCGTGTCCGGAATGTTGACCGTTGTTGCTCCCGCCGCAACCACCGCTTCGACCACCTGACAGAGGAAATCCTGATCGCTGCGGGTTGCATCCTCAGGCGAGAACTCAACGTCCGGACACAACGTCTTTGCGCGGCGAACCGACTCCCGTGCCTGCTCGAGACATTGCTCGCGAGTGATGCGGAGTTTGTATTTGAGATGAATGTCGGAGGTCGCCAGAAATACGTGAATCCGCGGATGCGCCGCTCCCTCCAACGCCTGGCAGGCCCGGTCGATGTCGCCAGGAACTGCGCGCGCCAGCGCCGCGATAATAGGTCGCCGCACCGAAGCGGAAATCCCCTGCACCGCTTCGAAATCGCCATCCGAGGCGATCGGAAAGCCCGCTTCAATCACGTCCACCCCGAGGCGATCCAGTTGCTGGGCCAGGCGCAACTTCTCCTGTACGTTCATACTGCAGCCCGGCGACTGTTCGCCATCACGAAGTGAAGTGTCGAAAATGGTAATGCGCGGCCGATCCATGAATCTCATCCCTCCGGAAAGCTTCCCTGTAGATTAAGAATCGGCGAGCTAAAAGAAAAGTTTATTATATTTACATAATAATCATCTTTTCTTATATTATAACTATTACTTATAGACTGTGTATTAATCATAAAGCGACTCTCGGAGGCTCGGGGTTTTTCTGAGAACTGAGAACCAGGAACTGAGAACTGCCTCATGGACCTCTCCCAACTCGAAGTCTTCCTCACCGTCGCTCGTGAGCGTCGTTTCGGACGCGCCGCCGAGAAGCTTTTCCGCACCCAGTCCGCAGTCAGCCAGACTGTCCGAAAGCTGGAATTGGAGATCGGCGAGCCGCTGTTTGACCGCTCCTCTCGCGACGGCGTACTCACCGACACCGGCCGTGTTCTCCAGGAATACGCCGAGAAGTTGCTCAACTTGCGCCAGGACGCACAAGAAGCATTGGTCGAACTGCGCGAATTGCAAAAAGGCAAGCTGGTGATGGCCGCCAACGAATTCACTGCGCTCTACTTGCTGCCTGTGCTGGCTGAGTTCCGTCGCCTCCATCCCATGATCCGGATTACGGTGCGGCGTTCTCTCGGCAGCACCATCCCCGACGACGTCCTGAAGCACAACGTCGAAATGGGCGTTCTCTCCTACGATCCGCAGGAGCCGCAGCTGCGCTCGGCGGTGGTCTATCTGGACGAACTCGTATTCGTAGTTCCGCCCGGACATCCCCTGGCTTCGTCGAACGAAGTCAGCATCCGTCAACTGGGTGCGGAATCGTTCGTCGCTCACATCGTGAGTTCACCATATCGCGACAAAGTCATCGAAGCCTTCCGCCAGCATAAGACGCCCCTTCACATGGACGTCGAGCTTCCCACTCTGCAAGCCATCAAGCGTTTTGTAAGTATGGGGAATGGAGTAGCGCTGGTCCCGGCGATCAGCGTGGAAAATGAAATTAGCCGGGGAGAACTGGTCCTCATACCGGTACGCGAACTGCACTTCCAGCGCAAGCTGCGACTCGTCCACCGGCAGGAGTCGACCCTTTCGCACGCTGGACGCGCTTTTCTGAAAGTCGCGGAACAGTTTGCCAAAGAGCGTGGGGGACACTATCGCTTTCAACGGGAAAAGTAGGGCGAGCAATCACGACCGAGGACGCGCCCTCTACGCGGTGCAGACTTCTTCCTGATACATCGCCGCCATCGCTTCGGCCACGCTGCCATAGGCATCGAAAACCGCAATCAGATTCGTAAGCTCCAGCAACTGGCGGACGGACTTGCGCGGGCTAGCAAACTTCAGCGCGTATCCGGCAGCCTCAGCCCACATGTGCAGAAGCACCAGTTCGCCCAGACCGGCGCTGTCGACGATCTCAACACCCGACAGATCGACTACCATCCGGCGCGCTGAGGGCAGTACCTCGGCCACGATGTCGGTAAGCGCCCGCGCTTCCAGCCCGAAGATGATGCGGCCCTGGCAGTGCAACACTACCGCCCCGCCGGCCTGCGCTTCGAGGCTGAGTTTGAGTCTCTTGTCGCCTGCCACCAGGACAGGGGGAATCCGCGAACCCAGGACGCCAGCTAGATTTTCCGGTTTCATGGTTCTAACTTAGTCTGAGGAAAGTAATCTATGGTTGCGGAATAGTGAAATTTTTGTAAATTCGCAGGGACGGTTTCGGCGGGCAAGAAACGCGGCAGAGGAGACTCAGAATGAAACGTCGGCTGATTCCAGCCTCGGTGACGATCGCACTGTTGGCGACCGTCACGTGCAACCGGGGTCCGCATGAACTGAATGACGACTCGGCCCTGGATCGCGTTTCCCAAGGTCCTCGTCTAGCGCCTCAGCGCGTGACGCACGGCTTATCCAAACTCGACAAACTCCAGAAATTGACCTTCGAAGTGCCGCCCCACCAAATCGCGCCGCGACTGCGCGGAAACTTTACTTCCTTCGTGCAGGGAGCAGGGGGCGCACGCATCAACGACGAGTCCGCCGACGTCGAACTCATGGTGATGACCGAAGACCAATACGAAGCGTATATCCACAAGCGCAGCGCCGAGTCTCTCTATGCGATCGAACCGTCCCACGACCACGGCGTCAGCATCGCCCTCCCCGCAACTCAGGCCGACGGAGCTCGCTATTACGCAGTGTTTCGCCGGAACAACGATGCCAAGACTCCTCTGTGGGTGAATGCCGATCTCAGTGTGGAGTTTGACGGCTCGCCGTAGCACTGCGCCCTGGGCATAGCGCCGGCGCCCTCGCCCGGTCTCACTTTCGCCGAGGGGGAACGATCGCCGGGGCAACCGGCCGCCGCAACGGCACAATCGCCCCTTTGGAAGGATCGGCCGCCGCGTTGGCCCGCGTGAGCACTTCCTGCTGAATGTACTGCACGAAATCCTGGATCTGCCGTTGCGTTTCTTCCATCCGTTCCCGCATTTGCAGGATGATTGCGATTCCGCTGATGTTCACGCCCAGATCGCGCGCCAAATTGAGGATGAACTCCAAACGTTGCAGATCCTCGTCGGTATAGAGGCGGGTGTTGCCCTCGGTGCGACTGGGCTTGAGCAGCCCTTCGCGCTCGTACAGCCTCAACGTCTGCGGATGAATGTCGTACATCTCGGCGACTGCCGAGATCATGTACGCGCCTTTGGATTTGCGCTTGGTCATGGCTGGATGCCAAGCATCATCATCGCATCGCGCGGCCCAAAAACAAAGAGACGCGGCATGCCGCGTCTCTCTAATCATGCAGCGTTTTCCACTTATCTCAATCCACGCTCATCCGCGGGATTCCGCGGAGGCAAAGCTGGCAGCCAGTTCCGGTTTTTGTTCAGGCGTTCCCCAGCCTGCTGGCTTCAGCGCACGGTTGATGAGATAAGCCACCACGCCCGCCCCCATCAGGATCAGCCCGAAGGCGAACGAACTCATGCCCAGCACGGTCTCGCTCTGGCTGCGCACGATGGCGAATCCAAGCAGCAGCACCGGAGGAATCCCCACCGCGATCGCTCCGAACATGCCACCCGGCACGCGGAACGGCCGCGGTAACTCCGGCTCGCGAATTCTGAGCCAGATCAGAGCCGCAAACTCCAGTGACAAACTCACGCCGTAGATCATGATGTCCATCGTGACCAGCCGCTCGAAGCCGAGATTCAATGCCAGCCCCCAACCAACGGCCAAAGCCAGAATTGCGACCCAGGGAGCCCGCGATTTCGGATGCAACTTGCCGAACGCTTTCGGCAGCATTCCGTCTTGCGCCATCGCCAGTGGCAAGCGCGAGTAGCTCATCACCAGAGCGTTGAACATGCCGAATCCGCTCATCATCCCGCCCGCGACCAGCGCGATGCGCAGCACTGGACCGCCCATCAGTTGAGCGATATCGGCCCATGCGCCCGTCTCCCATGCACTAGCCGGAAGTCCGGTGATCCACATCGCCGCGAACGGAAGAATATAAGTCAGGCAGACGATGGCGACGGCCACCAGCATTGCCCGCGGGTAAGTCCGCTGCGGACGCTCCACTTCAGCGGCGATGGTCGAGGCATTGTCCCACCCCATGTAGTTCCACATGCAGATGAGCAGCCCGCCCAGAATGTCGACGTTAGAGGTCGTAGGTCTCGTTACGGCGTTCGCGAGCGCCCCAATTTTGAACGGCGCTAACACAAAGATGGCCGCAAACGGCGCCGACAGCGCAAAAAACAGCCACAGCGATGTCGTCGAAACAACTTTCACGCCCGCAATATTCAGCAGCGCGCAAGCGATGACCACCGCCAACGCCACGAACACTCCGCGATGATTGTCCTGGAACCACGGAAACATCCGGGTCAGGTAGGCAACGAACAGAGTGGGATAGATCGCCATATCAAAAATCGACGCGATCAGCGACAGCCACGCTTCCTGGAATCCCCAGAAATTTCCCATGGCGCGGCGTACCCAGGCGTAGTAACCGCCTTCAAACGGCAGCGCACTCGACAACTCGCCGATCATGAACGCCGTCGGCAGGCTCCAGAGAAGCGGGGTCAACAGCAGAATAAGAATCGCTTTGCCGTAGCCCGCGCCATGTACGATTTCTTCAGTCCCATACGTACCGCCCGAGACCATAAAGAACGTCGCGGCTACCAGGGGCCACAGCGTGAGGCGGATAGACTTTTTCCGGGGTGCGACAGCAGGGATAGAGCTAGGCTGGACCAGGTTAGAGGGTGCGGTTGCAGTTGCCAATTCCGATGGCTTCCTCCCAAAGCGACTCACTCTCACCACCGCGTCTCCCTTGAAAAGTTCGCGGCTCCCGGGTGGACAGCGATTTCCCGGGCATTGCGGAGAAGTTAGTTCGCATTTGTGAGATTACGGGAAATTTCCACAGATGCAAGAATTTTCTTGAAAATTTTTGTCAGGGAGAGGACACCGAGGTAATGGCGGGACCGTCGCCGAGGACCGGGTTCCTCTGTGTTCCCCTGTGATCCCTGTGGTTAAGATTTTAAAGCCTCAATTCCCAAGTCTCCGCGACGAGATCCTCGCGCCCCCAACTCTGGTGCCGCTTCTTGCCGACTAACTCAAAGCCCGCCTTCTGATAAATCGCCCGCGCCGCGAGAAGTTCGCTCTGTGTCCAGAGCATCATCTTCTTGTACCCCGCCTCGCGAGCAAAGCGCACGCACTCGGAGACCAGTCGTCCCCCGATTCCCAATCCGCGCGCCGAAGGCTCGACCAGTAACAGACGCAGTTTCGATATCGTCTTCGATTACGAGAATTCTAGCCACCGGGAAGTCCTGCGTGATGTTGGCTGCGGCGCATTTTAACTCGATGCGGACTGCTCCTGAACGCGAATCATTGCGCTATCAGGAGCAGCCCGACATCCATCGGACCGCTTCCTCGCCCTCAGAAGACCGGATTGTCGATGGCGTAGAAGTTGTCGTCTTCGGCATGGA
>Ga0137409_10002620_pt1 | contig 19203 bp, 12 predicted proteins | sample CZODoug1_16funga_FD_122059 | JGI IMG/M metagenome (GOLD analysis project Ga0137409, IMG submission 122059) | Vadose zone soil fungal communities from Angelo Coast Range Reserve, California, USA - CZODoug1_16fungal (Hybrid Assembly) | ecosystem: Environmental > Terrestrial > Soil > Vadose zone... | reverse complement strand
ATGGGCCAACGAGCCTTGACGGTATTTGTTCGGGCGTCAAGAGCGACAACTTCGTTCTTGTCCTCAATGTTGTCGTAGATCATTCCTTTGCCATCGGCCACGGCGTACTCCGGACGGCCGCCCATGGGGATTGTGGCGATGACCGTAAGCGAGCCTGGATCGATCACAGAAGCGTCGTTAGTCTTGCCGTTCATGGCGAAGATGTGCTTAGAAGCGGGATCGTAAATGATGCAATCCGGGTTGCTGCCGGTCTTGATGTGATTCGTGACCTTCAAGGTCTTGAGATCGAAAACGAGGACCTCATCAGCGCCACCATCACTGATGAAGCCTCGTCCAAGTTCGCTCACCAAGGCAATGCCGTGAACTCTCTTTAGGTCCGCAATGCTGGCCACGACCGCTCCGCTGTCGGCGTCGACGACTTTGACTTCTGTATTATGCGAAATGTACAGGCGGCGCGTTGCAGGATCGAAGGTGATGTAATCCCAATACTCCTTGCCGCCGGGCGCCGCGCCGAGGTCGTATTTCTTGAGCAGGTGGTATCCGCCTTCAGGGACACCAGCGATGGCGAGGCCTCCGAGAAGCAACACGCCGGCACACACCGTGAATCGACGCAGAATTTGGACCTTCATTTATCCCCCCAAAGTTTGTCTGGCCGGTCGAGAAAGATGCCAAACCTCATAAACGAGTCGCTGCCGGGGCAGCGACTCGCGAGGATTCTCGTGGTTAATCCGTTCAAAATCTAAAAGATGAATTTGATTGCGAATTGGATCTGACGCTCCGGGATCGTCGTCCTGGTGAGCAACCCGGCAACTCCCGTCGGTGTGCCGTCCGATAAAAAGATGTCGGTATTGTCCGGAGTAGTGGGAGGAGCGAAGTTGGCATGGTTCAAGATGTTAAATATCTCGGCGCGGAACTGCACGTTGAAGTTCTCCGAGATGCGCCGGATGTGGTTGTTCTTGAAGATGGAAAAATCCAAATTGGTGATGCCAGGGCCGATCAGGATGTTTCGGCCCGCATTGCCGCGGAGGTTGAAGCATTGCAGGTTGGTAAGATCCCCGCCCTGACAATTATTCGCAGTAAAAAAGGCAGCATCAGGCGCAGTGGGCACGGCAAAGCACTGGGTCTTGACGTAGTTGTTGGGATTTCCGGGATTCGTCAGGGACTTGCATCCCGCCCCGCCGAGCCTATTCGGAAAAGCCCAGTCGTCGTTGTTTTGGGTAAGAGCTGGATCATCCCCCGTCCCCCAGGTTGCCGTGAATGGGACGCCGTCGCTGACGGTGAGGATGGTGCCAAGCTCCCATCCATCGGTAAACCATCGGGCTGGCCCAGAAAGTGATTTGGCTGTGGGAATGTCCCATGTTCCGTTGATAACAAGTGTTCGGCCGACATTGAAATCGGAGAGTCCGCGGGTGAGGCGCATGTCGAACCAGTTGAGGCTGGAAATGGAATTGCCGAAGGCATCGCCAGCCACCGTCGCGGAACTGGTGTCCATGCTCTTGCCCCACGTGAACGTGCCCTGCACTTGGAAGCCGTGACTCATGCGCTTGGCCAACTGCAGTTCCAGCGCGTTGAAGTAGGACCGCCCTTGATAAAACATTCCACGGATGGAACCATAGTTATCGTTCAGCCGGGTGGCATTGGGGTCCCAGACGTAACCCGCCGAGGTGAGGTTTGGAAGGGCCGTATCCGCGTCGTCCACGCGGAAGGGCTGATGTACGCCGCGCGAACCAACATAGGCAGCCATGGCCGCGAGGCTGGGGGTGAGTTGATATTGGAGGTTCAAGTTCCACTGGGTGACGTAATTCCGCTTCGGGCTGGGATCCGTGTAGGTCTCACGCAATTTATTGGCGGGGAAGGGTGGCTGAACCCCGGAGCCATTGAAGAAAGAACCGGTTAGGCAGCGCGACCCAGGGTTGATGCTGGAGCAGTCGTTCTTGATAGAAGTGTATTCAAAAAATGGAGCGGCCTGGGTTACCAGAAGAATGAACTGATAAGGCAGAGGAAGGACGTCAAATAATCCCGCTCCGCCGCGAAGAGCCAGTCTTCCATTGCGGAAGGGATCCCAGGCGAAACCTATTCGCGGCTCAAAATTCTTGGAAGTCGGGTTGCCGGTGAAAAACGGATCACCCAAATGAGGTGTGGCATCCGTAAGGTTCCTAAGGTTGGCGAGCTTGCCGTGAATTTCCGTGGGGATGGTGGCCATCTCATAGCGCAACCCCAGATTTAAGGTGAAGTTCGAACGCCAGCGCCAGTCGTCCTGCACATAACCGCCAAAAATACTTTGGCGAATATCACGCGGGGAAAGTGTACTGACAATTCCTCCTTGGAATCGCGATGGAACGTTGGTCAGAAAATTCCCTACGCTGCTGAATTGCCAGATGCCGTTGGGATCCGTAAGAGCAGTGGCCTGCAACAGCATGCGCTCGGCGGCGAAACCGAATTTAATGGTGTGTGTGCCACGATTGACGAATGCGTCGTCGTACACCTGGAAAGAATTCCAGTGATACAAATACGTCGGGAGTCCGCCGACGCCGCCTCCCAAAAGAGACCCGCCGCCGCCGATCTGGACCTGAGCAGCAGTTCGACCCGCAAACGAGGCGAGAGAATTGTCGGTGGCCACGGGATTAATTGCTTTGAGGCTCTGGTTGTTGCTTACGGCTTCGTGGTTAAACCCGAAACGAACGGCATTGACGAAGGTAGGCGTGAAGCTGTGGGTTTCTTCGACGGCAACAATTTGTCTGGCGCTGGTGCTGCCGAGGAGGACGTTATCCATTCCGTCCGGAGAGGAATATGGGGTCCTATCGTAGAGGTAGGTTCCGAATACGCTGTCTCTATCGTTGAACTTGTGGTCGATGCGCGTGGTAACAAAGTTTTCGTTCACCACCTGCTGACCGGCGAAGGTGAATAAGGCGAGGTCCCCATTACCTTTAGTGGGTCCGTTCGGGACAGGATAGAGCGCCAGATACGCTTTGGCATTTAGATCTACGCCATTAGCATCCGTCGTCGCACTGGCCGGAAGCTGATTTGTTGTGCACGGGCTTGAAGGGTCGGCGCCAGCGGGATCAGAGCAGAGCAGCCCCACGCGTGCCGCGTTGGACGGTACTGTAACGACCTCCGCGATGCCTTTCGACTGCCGAATTCCCTCGAAATCAGCAAAGAAAAACGTATGATTTTTTACGATCGGCCCGCCAACCGCACCGCCGAACTGATTTCTCTTGAAAGGCGCTTTCCTGACGGTTGGATCTTCAAAGAAATTCCGCGCGTCCAAGGCACTGTTCCGGAGGAATTCATAGACGCTTCCATGAAGCGTGTTGGTTCCGGACCGCGTTATGGCATTGACGACACCCCCGGAGGTCTTGCCGTACTCCGCGGAATAGTTGCTTGTAAGAACGGAGAATTCCTGGATGGCATCGACGCCCAGGTTTCCCCCCAAGACGCTGCCCGGTGCGCCATTCGCATAATCGTTCAGACTAACTCCATCCAAACGATAGTTATTCTGCTGCGGGCGCGCGCCTGAAATCGTCAACTGCTGACCAAAACCTCGGTTACCACGATCCGCGCCAGTCGTGAACGTTGGCTGGGTCTGAATGGTCTCCACACCTGGCTGCAAAGCCGCCAAGTCAGTCCAACTGCGTCCATTGAGGGGCAGCTCGCGAACCGTCGTGGCGTTGACGGTGGCGCTAATTTCGGAGGAGGATACCTGCACCGCGGGCGCCTCCGTAGTCACTTGGACTGTGTGGGTGACCGTACCGACTTGCAAAGTCAAATCGAGTGTTTGCTGAGCACCGACATTCATCGTGATTCCGGTTTTTGCTTCCGTGTTAAAACCCTTGGCACTCATCGTTACCTGGTAGTCTCCGGCAAGCAGGTTCACGGCGGTGTAAAAGCCGTCGGCGTTCGTCGTGACGGTCCTTGCTACACCCGTGGCTATGTTCACAATTACGACTTGTGCTTGAGGAATGGCCCGACCGGATGGATCGGAGACAGTCCCGGATAGCGTGCCTCCGGAGACTTGCGCGCGCAGTGCAGCAGGAAAGGCGATTGCCGCCAGCAGAATTATTGCTGCTAAGCGTGCAAAAGACTGCATTTTGACAAATTTTCGAGAGGACACGGGATCACCTCCACACCTTGAGGCGAAGACTAGTGCAGACGCCTGGAGGATACCTTAACCTAGAATTAATTTCCTTTTAGGTGTTATTTCAGAAGGTGTTTCGCGAGAGTGAGTGGCCGGCAAAACTACTGTAAACGTCGAACCGACGCCGGGCTCACTATCGCACTCGATGGAGCCACCTTGGGCGCCCACAATTGCTTGTGCGATGGCCAAACCGAGGCCGCCGCTCTGTGCCTCCCCGCTACTGGCTGGGGCGGCACGATAGAACCGTTCAAAAATAAATGGTAAATGGTCATTGGAGATTCCAACGCCCTGATCAGCGAACGAGGCGCGAACGGACTCATCGCGACTTTCCAGTGTGACGCGGACGCTTGTACCGCTAAGGGAATATTTGATCGCATTGTCGAGGAATATCAAGAAGAGCTGATGCAGGAAAGCTTCGTCACCGACGTAGGGAACCTCCTGGTCCAGTTCGCGTACGATTTTGATATTTTTAGCGCGCGCTCGGGAATTCACCAGGGCACAAGCTTCTTCGAGCACTTCGTTGATGTACAGAGGCTCGCGTACGAGATGCAGTTGTCCGGCATCGGCCATCGAGAGCGTGAAAAGACCTTCCACGATGCGCGTTAGCTTTTTGAATTCATCGTCAAACAGGCACAGGGTTTCGCGATATTCTTCCGCCGTTCGGGGCTTAGAAAGCATCAACTCTGTTTCACCGTGGAGAACAGATAGGGGCGTGCGGAGCTCGTGGGAGGCGTCGGTCACAAACTGCCGCAATTGCCGAACTGCTGAGTCGACGCTCTGAAGCAGGTGATTAAATGTTTCAGCGAGCCTGCCCAGTTCGTCGTGAGGAGAGGCAACCGGCAGGGGACTCCAAAAGCCCTCGCGGTTGGTTACGCGATTCGCCATGAGGGCGGCATGTTCGGTGAGCGCAGTAATAGGGGCGAGGCTTCTGCCCACGTAGACCGTGGAAATGAGCGCCGTCGCCAAGAGGCTCACCAGGAAAAGGGTTACAGCGATGCCTCCAAAACTGTCTACCACGCGATTGGTGCCAAACGTGGGAATGGCGACAGCCAACACGAGGGGTTTTGTTCCTTGCTGAAACGGTATCAGCGCTATGCGCACGGGTTCGCCGGTGGCAAGTGCGGCAAAGCCAAATGCTGGCTGGGAAATAGAAGTGCTGATCCCCTTTAAATCTATGGGAGCCCCTAAATTAACCGATCGCTGCAGGACGTGACCGGCGGGATCCAGCAGCTCGAAAAATTGCCCCGCAATATCCATCCGGTTTATGTCTTGCGAGCGGGGTTCCGCAACAAGGTCAGCGACGATCGGCCGCGTAGTTTCTTGCAGTTGACGATTGAGCTGAGTTGAAACTTCATGAGCCAAAAGCGCCCAGAATCCCAGGTAAGATGCAGCCAGGATCACGGCTACAACGGTGCAAAAGAGCGCCATCATGCGGAAGCGAAGCGAGCGGTGCTGCATCATTCCGGTAATCCCAATCGGTAACCGACCCCGCGGACAGTGTGAATCAACTTCGCAGTCCGATCCTCGTCAATCTTCTGACGCAGGCGATTTATATAGACTTCCACCAGGTTGGTTTCGCTATCAAAGTGGCAGTCCCATACGTGCTCGATGATTTCACTCCGGGTCACGAGTTCCGGAGCGTGAAGCAGAAATAATTCGAGCAACGCAAATTCCTTAGCGGTTAGCGGAATTACCTCCGATCCCCGCGTGGCGCGGCGGCGATGACGATCGAGGGACAGATCCGCATAGCGGAGTTTGGCATTACCGCTGTGAAAACCGCGGCGCACCAGCGCGCGGACCCGCGCGAGTAGCTCCGCTAGAGCAAAAGGTTTAGCGAGGTAATCGTCAGCCCCAGCGTCCAATCCTGCGACCCTTTGCTCCACTAAACCTCGGGCCGTGAGCATCAACACCGGAGCCTCGACTCCTTGCTGCCGCAGTTCGCGGCAGACCTCGAGACCGCTCATGCCAGGCAGGCGAACATCCAGGAGAATGGCGTCGTAGGTTACGTCGGTGGCCTGTTCGAGGCCTTTTTCGCCCGTTTCGGCCACGTCAACGGCGTAAGAGTTTTCCCGCAAAGCTCGCGCGATGAAGCTGGCGACCTTCCGTTCGTCTTCGACTAAAAGGATCCGCATAGCGAACACTTACAGTACCGCAACTACGGCGGCCTGGGCACCTGACGGCCTTCCCTTCGGGAGAGCATCGAGGTGCTACTACTTCAAGTCATTGTGAATGACTTGACCGCCCTTCATGACAAACTTTACCCGCTCCAACTCGGTGATGTCATTCAAGGGGTCTCCGGCGACGGCAATGATGTCGGCAAACTTTCCCTTCTCAATCGAGCCGATACGATCTTGCCAACCCATCATTTCTGATGCAGCGGTGGTGGCGGTCTGAATAGCCTGGGCGGGTGTCATGCCGTACTTGACCAGGTAGGCGAATTCTCGCGCCTGCACGCCATGAGGAAACGGCCCAGCCCCGCTGCCAAAGGAAATTTTTACGCCTCGGGATATCGCCAAACGCCCACTCTTTTCGCGTAGCGCCTGGAGACTGTATTTGCCTCCGGTAGCCTTGGCATCGCGAAGGGTGTAGTCGGAAAGCGAATAGTGATAGGCAGTTAATTCGAGGTAAATGCCCTTCTTTTTCATCAAGTCGGCCGTGGCCTCGTCCAGTTCGATCGCATGCTCGACAGTGTCAACACCGGCACTAATGCAGTTGCGCAGACCCTCACCGCCGAACGCGTGACACGCGGCCTTTTTCTTGTGGCGATGCGTCTCGTCTACAATGGCATCGACTTCTTCCTTGGTAAACGTCGGATCGCTCCGAAGTTCTCCATCGGGCTCGAATTCATAGTCGGCAGTTGAATGAAACTTGATCCAGTCCGCGCCGTAATGAATCTGCTCGCGGACGGCTTGGCGCGCCGCCCATGGGCCGTCAACGGTCTGATAATTCCGCGGGAGGCTCACCTCCGGCGAGCCGAGCATTCCCTCGCCAGTCGCTACCAGGCCTGGTGTCGACACCTGCATGCGTGGTCCTTGAAAGAATCCGCGATTGATGGCTCTCTTAATGTCCACATCGGCGTAACCGCCTCCGTGACTCATTAGATCGCGCAAAGTAGTGAAACCCGCGCGCAAATCCTTTTGGGCGTTTGCCAGCGCAAGGAGCGTGCGGTACTCACGAGTGTCGTTAATGGGGCTGGCGAAGGGTGGGCCGCCGGGCTTGATATCGTCGAGCCCAAATCCGAAGACATGGGTATGACCGTCGATTAGCCCGGGCAGCACAGTGGAGTTGCTCAGATCAATTAATCGCGCCCCGTCCGGGATTTGCACACGATCCGCAGGTCCGACGGCGGTGATTTTTTCGTCTTCGACAAGGATCACTTGATTGTCTGCAATTTTCCCGGACTTACTGTCGAACAAGTGGCCCGCGCGAATCGCGGTGACCTGCGTTTGTGCGCGTACGGCTGTCACGGCAAGGCACACGACAGCACCAGCCACAAACTTGAACGCGAAGTGTTTCAAGCAATCCCCCGATACGCAATTCGGCCCTTCACTTCCGGTAAACTTCTTCACATATTATAAAACGTCAAACACCAGTATTTTCGCGGGGTCTGTTCCGTGCTGAGGCACCGCAACGAAATATCGCTTTAACTCGGGCACCAAGCGAGCTGTCCGTGCCATAGGCCCCGTCGGCACTCTTGCCAACAGCTTGTATTCATCCGGGCTAGACTGCTGGTAAACGTCCACGTTGCCATCGCAGGCGGCATAAATTCGCTTACTCGCGGGATCGTAAACAGCATCGTCAACGCCCTTGGTGATGGGCAAAGCGGTGATTTCTTTACCCGATTGCGTATCCATGACGACCATGGCGGCCGTGCGGCAAGCAATAAACAGCCGATGGTTAGTTTCATCGAGGGCCATAGCCACATTTGTCTTGCACTTAGTGACTGGCCAACTCGCAACGATAGCGCGCGTATCGCGGTCGACGACATCCACTTGGTTCTTAGCTTTGTTGTTCACGTATAGTTTTGGAGTGGAGCTCTCAAGCGCCATGGCCTCGAGCGTTTCTCCATCGATTTTGATGTCAGCGACTTTCTTTCCTGCCGTTGTATCCACAACGCTTAGCATCGAGTACGTTTGGTGCACATCCCCACCGCCGTTGTCGATGTAAAGATATTTTGTCTTGGGGTCGTAACCTATGGAGTCTGCATCCTCCAAGAGCTTCACGGTGGAGAGCAACTTATAAGTCTTACCATCGAAAATCTTGACGTCGCCAGCTTCGCCATCAGTAACGTAAATTCGATCGAGATCCTCGCGATACAGCACTGCGTGCGGTTTTTCGATTCCTGCGATGGTGTGAAGCGGCTTGCCACTCTTCAATTCAAAGACCCGTACCGACTTCGAGGCTTCGGGCGTGGCAAACAGCCGATTGCCCTTAAGATCGACGCCAAAATGATCAAATTGCCCCGTCGCGTCGGGCGAAAGCGTTATAGTTTGGGCCAGCTTAAGCGGCGGTGCGTCCTGGCCTCTCGCTGGAATCGCAATTAGAACGAGAGAAGCCGCCAAAATAGAATACCGTTTCTTCATTTTCTCTCCTGAGCGTTGATGGACCGACCTGCAACTTTGCACGGCAGAGCATAATTCATCACACGCCCCGCTAGCTTAAACGAAGATTAATTTCTGTTTAGTTCAGAGGTTTGTGCTCGGTATTGAAGTAAATTGACGAACCATACGGCCTACGTTGAAGCCTCTCTTGAACCTGCAGAAAAAGAAGTAGAAGGGCCTCAAACGAGATGCTGGTCTGCGTAGCGTAGGAGAGGAGCTACAACAATGAACCCAATGCGAGCCTGCACTCTGGCATTGTTACTTTCGCTGGGGACCACCGCCAACGCCGGCGACGGAGCGCCTTTGAAGCTCGTCGCGACCATTCCATTGCCTGGTCTCAAGGATGGGGACTTCGATCATTTTGCCCCTGACGTCGATGGACATCGACTCTTCTTGACCGCCGAGGAAAACGACAAAGTGCAAGTGCTGGATACCAACACAAACCAGCTCATTCACACGATCGATGACGTAAAGGCGCCCCACTCTATGCTGTTTCGCAAGGAGCTGAAGAAGCTCTTTGTGGTCGAGGGCGACGCCTCCGCCGTGAAGATTTATGACAGCGAGAGTTTCAAGCCGCTCGGGGAAGTCAAGGTTTCAGTCGACGCGGACTCTCTGGCCTACGATCCTGCGACGTCTTACTTGTACGTCGTAAATGGCGGTCGCGAAGCGCACACGCCGTACTCGCTCATCAGCGTGATCGATACAAATAATGTGAAGAAGGTGCGCGACATCAAGATAGACTCGAATCACGTGGAAGCGTTGGTACTGGAAAAATCCGGTCCACGCCTCTTTATGAATATTACCGGCAAAAATGCTGTGGGGGTGATGGATCGCAACAAGTCTGCGCTAACAACGGCATGGCCACTGCCTCCAGGAGATAAGCTCAACGTGGCAATGGCTTTCGATGAAGCCAATCACCGGTTGTTCGTCGTCACGCGAAATCCCGGCAAGTTGGTGGTTCTCAATTCAGACAACGGCAAGGTTATCGCCGATATACCGGCGGTGAGCATGGTTGATGATGCCGCCTACGACGCGCAGCACAAACGCGTCTACGCAGCCGGGGATCAATTCGTGGACGTTTTCGAGCAAAAGGATCCCGATCACTATTCGCTGCTTGGCAGAGTACCCGGAAGCTTTCGAGCCAAGACCAGTATCCTGGTTCCGGAGCTGAACCGTTATTATCTCGCCGTACCGCATCACGGGGACAAAGAGGCCGAAGTACGCGTCTATGAAATTCAGCCGTAGATTGCGCCAATAATGGTGATGAATGCGACGGCGTGATTTCGGCAAAGCATCCTTCGGTGTGATTGCCGCAACGATGTTGCCGAGGTCCGGAGCTGCGCAACCGTCAGCGCCGGGCGACTTCGCTAAGAACGCCGGTCTCACAAAGTACGTCGGAAAGTTCGTAACTGAAACGAAATACCAACAAATTCCGGCAGATGTAATCGAACTCGGCAAGAAATCCATCCTGGATGGATTGGGATTAGCTCTAGCTGGCTCACGCGCGGAAAGCGGATCGATCTCCCGTCGTTACGTTGAGCAAGCGGGCGCGACAAGTGGAAACGCGACAATAATCGGTTCCGCGCGAAAGACTTCTCCTCGTTTCGCAGCGCTGCTAAACGGTATTTCCATTCACGCCGACGATTTCGACGATACTCAGCTCGCTGCAGCAAAGGACCGTGTGTACGGTCTGCTGATGCACCCGACCGTCCCCGTGCTCCCGGCTATCTTTGCGCTTGCGGAGCAAAGGCGAGTGACGGGAAAAGATTGGATGCTCGCCTATCACTTGGGCGCCGAAGTGGAATGTAAAATCGCTGAAGCAATCTCACCGCGCCACTACCAAGATGGATTTCACACCACGGGTACTTGCGGGCCATTCGGTTCCGCAGCAGCTTGCGCCAAGTTGCTCAACTTCGATTTGTCAAAAACGTTGAATACCTTTGGGTTGGCTGCAAGTCAATCAGGGGGACTACGCGAGAATTTCGGCACAATGACCAAACCGTTCCAGGCTGGGCACGCCGCCGAAGCTGGGCTAGTTTCTGCCGAACTGGTGGCACTAGGCTGGACCGCCGCGGAGCAAATACTAGAAGCCGATCGAGGTTTCTTCCATGCATTCGGCGGTTCTTACGATCCTTCCGCCATTCTGGATCGCCTGGGGAAACCCTGGACATTTGCTTCGCCAGGCGTTTCGTTGAAGCCCTATCCTTCCGGTTCTTTAACTCATCCCGCCATGACGGAGTTGGCCCGCCTCATTGAAGCCAACAAAATACAGGCGGCACAGGTAGAGAAGGTCGATATCGGCGCAAACCACAACATGACGACCACGCTTCTCCATCACCAGCCCAAAACTGGGCTGGAGGCAAAATTCAGCATGGAATTCTGTCTGGCTATCCTGCTGCTCGAGGGCAAAGCGGGTTTGGGACAATTTTCAGATAAAGTGGTTCCGCGCCCGGATGTGCAGGAAATGATCCGCAGAATCAATTTCTACGTTGATCCGGAGGCCGAAAGCGCCGGCTACGACAAGATGACATCCATCCTAAAGATCCATTTAAAGAACGGTGCAGTGATCACCGGGCGCGCCGATTTCGGTAAAGGGAGTCCGGCAAACCCGATGAACTTTGAGGAGGCCACAACGAAGTTCCGAGGATGCGCGGAATTCGCCGAGTGGACCAAGGCCAAGACCGAAAAAATAATTGCCTTTACGAAGGATTTGGAGTCTGTGACCGATATGTCCGCGCTGTCTTCTTTATTGTCTGCCGAGAGATGAAACTACCACTAATGAAAACCTTCAATATCGCAGTTATCGCCGGAGACGGCATCGGAAAAGAAGTGGTCCCCGAAGGTATGCGTGTGCTCGAGGCGGCCGGGCGGCGTTTCAACTTCCAGATGCAATGGCACGCGTTCAACTGGAGTTGTGAAACCTATGTACAGACCGGCAAAATGATGCCGGACGACGGCCTGCGCCAGTTGGCCCCCTTCAATGCCATCTTTCTTGGCGCGGTCGGGCACCCCAGCGTTCCGGATCATGTCTCCCTTTGGGGACTTCTCATCCCCATCCGGCGTACGTTTCGGCAATACGTGAACCTTCGACCCGTGCGTCTTTTCGACGGAATCGAATCGCCCCTGAAAAACTGGAAGCCCGGTCAAATCGATTTCACCATCGTTCGCGAGAACAACGAAGGAGAGTACTCGAACATTGGCGGGCGTCTCTATGAGGGCACGGCCGACGAGATGGCCGTCCAACAGACAGTCTTCACGCGCCGGGGCGTCAATCGCGTCCTACGTTTCGCTTTCGAATTAGCTCGCAAGCGAAAAAAACATCTGACCTCTGCAACCAAATCGAATGGCATCATCCACACCATGCCTTTTTGGGATGAATGCTTTCATAGTCTCGCGGCCGACTATCCGGACGTCCGCACGGACCAATATCACATCGACATTCTCACGGCTCACTTCGTCCGTCATCCTGACTGGTTCGATGTGGTCGTCGGCTCAAATCTATTTGGAGACATTCTTTCCGATCTCGGGCCTGCGGTTGTTGGCTCAATCGGCATCGCTCCCTCCGCAAACCTCAACCCAGAAAACGAATACCCTTCCATGTTTGAACCAGTGCACGGCTCGGCGCCGGATATTGCGGGGAAAGGACTCGCCAATCCCATCGGTCAGATCTGGTCCGGCGCTATGATGCTTCGGCATCTCGGCGTTGCCGATGCTGCTGATGCCGTCGAAACCGCCATTGTAGATGTGTTAGCGCAAGGGACCGTGCGGACTCCCGATATTGGGGGCGCTGCTTCCACCAAGGAATTGGGAGCAGCAATTGCCGAGCGGGTGAGCGGAGAAAAATAAGTTCATCGGCCAAGTACGAAGTGATTCGGCGCAGCATAAGGCAGCGCGCTCGCTGTTCCTCTTTCTTTCAGTTACGTTTGGTAACAGAGCGATTCCGGCAAACGAATGAAGTCCAATGATCAGCTCACTGACCGCAGCGCAAAGATTTGGTCGGTGGTGCGCGTTTCCAGTGGAAATTTTCTGGAGATGTATGACTTCATGGTGTTTGGCTACTATGCCTCTGCAATTGGCAGAGCCTTCTTTCCGAGTGGCAATCCCTTCGTATCGTTAATGTTGTCGCTGATGACTTTTGGGGCAGGATTTCTTATGCGCCCTCTCGGTGCCATTGTGCTCGGCGCCTACACCGATCGCCATGGACGTCGCGCCGGGCTCATTCTCACGCTCGCGCTGATGTCAGTCGGAATCTTCTCAATAGCGTGCATGCCCGGCTACGCCACCATTGGCTTGCTGGCCCCAATCTTTGTCCTGCTTGGCAGGCTCGTCCAAGGTTTTTCCGCTGGCATGGAATTGGGCGGCGTTTCCGTCTATCTATCAGAGATCGCTACGCCTGGTCACAAGGGCTTTTATGTAAGTTGGCAGTCAGGCAGCCAGCAAATAGCTGTCATGTTTGCGGCCCTGGTTGGAGTTGTGCTGAGTTCCACTCTTCCGCCAGAAAAAATGAACGTGTGGGGATGGCGGGTGCCGCTGCTTCTCGGCTGTGTGATTATTCCATTTCTGTTCCGGCTCAGACGGTCCTTGCAGGAAACGGATAAGTTCGCCGCCCTGAAGCATCGCCCGACCACTGCCGAAATTCTTCACTCGCTCTCGGTCAACTGGCGACTGGTTGTCATCGGGACAATGATGGTGACGATGACGACAGTCTCCTTCTACATGATCACGGCCTATACGCCCACCTTTGGCAACTCCGTCCTGCACCTCGCATCCATGGACAGTTTGATTGTCACTCTTTGCGTGGGAGCCTCCAATCTCTTCTGGCTGCCGGTAATGGGTGCGCTTTCGGACAGAATCGGGCGCAGACCTTTGCTGCTAACGTTCACAACTCTGATGTTGGTCACCGCTTATCCCGTGATGTTGTGGCTAATTCGTGATCCCTCTTTTACAAGGTTGCTCGCAGTCGAACTCTGGCTATCCTTCATTTTTGGCAGTTACAACGGCGCGATGGTGGTCTTTCTTACGGAAATCATGCCGATCGACGTGAGAACCTCAGGCTTCTCGCTGGCTTACAGCCTCGCAACTGCCATCTTCGGCGGCTTTACGCCGGCGATCAGCACCTACTTAATTCATCTCACCGGGAATCGCGCCATTCCAGGACTGTGGTTATCCCTGGCAGCAGCATGCGGATTTGTGGCGACGCTCTTGGCCAAACCTTCTCCCATTGAAGCGTTCGAAGAGCACGCGCTCAATTCGGCTTCAGCACAACCAGGTTGAGGCAAGTCAAGCGTTTACCGAAGGTTCTGGAGGACACCGAAGATGAGACGCGTCACAGATGACGATGCCAAAGGGTTAGCCGCGAGTACGTCACTGACTCGGCGCGGTCTCTTCGAATTCGCAGGATTGGCCATCGCGGCTGCTGCGCTCCCAAAGGCGATGCCTGCCGCAGCCTCATCGCCTGATCGAAGCAATTCCCAACAAGCTGTTAGCTCGGTAATGGAAAGGCTCAGCACCTACATGAGTGAAGCCGGCTCCCGAGCTCTACCGGCAGAAGTCGTGGAGAAAACCAAGCAACACATTCTCGACACGCTCGCCGCGATGGTATCAGGTTCCGAGCTGCCTCCGGGACGTACGGCGCTTCAGTTTGCTCGTGCCTACGGCGGCCGGGAGGTCGCAACGGTCGTCGCCTCGAATTTCTCTTGTGGTCCAATCGAAGCCGCGCTTACCAACGGCGTGCTCGCTCACGCCGACGAGACAGACGATTCTCACGCCCCATCGCAATCGCATCCCGGCTGCGCAGTCGTTCCCGCTGCTCTAGCAGCCGGCGAGCGGTTTGGGATTAGCGGCGAGCGGTTTCTGCGCGCGGTCGCTCTCGGTTACGATATCGGGCCGCGCTTCACGGTTACGCTGGGCGGTCAACGCTTTGAGGCGGAGAGCCATTGGAGCACCCACAGTATTTCTCCTCTTTTTGGCGCGGCAGCGGCCGCAAGTTGCGCAGCGGGCTTGAACGCTCAGCAGATGCGATGGATGCTCGGCTACACCGCGCATCAATCCTCCGGTCTCGGGGCATGGAATCGAGACACGGAACATGTTCAGAAAGCATTCCACTTCGGCGGCATGACGGCGCGCAGCGGTGTCACCTCTGCGTTGCTGGTTCAAGCCGGATGGACTGGCGTCGATGACATTCTTTCCGGGAAAGATAATTTTTTCGCCGCCTATAATCCTCACGCTGATCCGGCCGGTCTGATCGATAAGCTAGGCGAGCGCTACGAAGTAACCCGGACAAACATCAAGAAGTGGCCGGTGGGTTCCCCAATTCAAGCTGCACTTGACGCCGTCGAAATCCTGCGCAAGCAGCACGCCTTTGAGGCCGCTCAGGTCCAGCAAGTGACGGTACAGCTTGCCACCGATGAAGCGGCTATTGTAAACAACCGCGAAATCCCGGACATCTGTTTGCAACACATGGTCGCGGTTATGCTGCTGGATAAAACGGTTTCATTCATGTCGGCGCATGACAAAGGGCGTTTAAAGGATCCTGCAACGCTTCGAGAGCGTGCGAAAGTGCAGCTCATCCCAGATCAGGAACTCGAACGACTCATGCCTCTTCGCGTGGCCATCGTCAGTCTCACCTTGGCGGACGGATCTCATCTCACCCAGCGCGTCGACAACGTTCGTGGCACTCCCGAAAATCCGATGACCCGCGACGAAATCATCACCAAGGCCAATGATCTGATGACGCCTATTCTGGGAGCTGCCAAGAGTTCGAAAGTGATCGAGACGGTGGTTCGCCTAGAAGCCGTAAGCGATATTCGTGAGCTTCGGCCGCTCCTGCAACGCAGTTGAATTGATTGCCTAAAAGAAAGGTACCCCGTGAGGATCGTCGATATCCGCGAGACCGTTGTGCCCATCAAATCCGAGATTCGCAACGCGTATATCGACTTTAGCCAAATGACCGTCAGTGTCCTTGCGCTGGTCACCGATATCGTGCGCGACGGTAAACCAGTAGTCGGTTACGGCTTCAATTCGAATGGGCGATACGCTCCGAGTGGCCTCCTGCGTGATCGCTTCATTCCTCGCCTCAAAGCCGCCCCGTCCGAATCACTCCATGACCTAACGGGAGAAAATCTCGATCCCCATCGCGTCTGGGAAGTCATTATGCGCAACGAAAAACCCGGAGGTCACGGCGAGCGCTCCGTGGCCGTCGGGGTTATCGACATGGCCGTGTGGGATGCTGTTGCCAAGATTGAAGGCCTGCCTCTCTACCGCTTGCTCGCAAACCGTTACCGCGCCGGAGTTTTTGACAACAAAGTTTTCGTCTACGCTGCGGGTGGCTATTACTACCCGGAAAAAGGCCTCTTAGCCTTGCAAGACGAAATGCGCGGCTACCTTGCGCTGGGTTATTCTGTCGTGAAAATGAAAATCGGCGGTGCTCCGCTCCCCGACGACCTGCGGCGCATTGAGTCCGTCCTGAAAATCCTAAAAAGGCCTGACCAACTTGCCGTCGATGCAAACGGCCGGTTTGACTTGGATACTGCCCTCTCCTATGCGCGTGCACTCGCTCCATACGGCCTTCGCTGGTACGAGGAAGCTGGCGATCCGCTCGATTACGATCTCCAGGCGAAACTCGCACCTGACTATCCAGGCCCGATGGCCACCGGCGAAAACCTATTCTCCGTCCAAGATGCCCGCAATCTCATCCGCTACGCGGGGCTGCGTTCGGATCGCGACGTTCTGCAATTTGATTGTGCGCTCAGTTACGGCTTGGTCGAATATCTGCGCATCCTGGAGATGTTAAGAGAGCACGGTTGGTCACCGAATCGTTGTATTCCTCACGGTGGCCATCAGATGTCGCTGAACATCGCTGCTGGCTTGGGGCTGGGTGGTAACGAATCCTATCCCGGAATTTTCCAGCCCTTCGGTGGATTTGCGGACAACATTCCTGTGGAAGATAGTTACGTCCGCATGCCGCAAGTGCCTGGTATTGGCTTTGAAGCAAAAAGCGAGTTATTCAGCGTCATGAAAGCATTGGTCACGGATTAGCTCTTGGCCAACTCAACTTGCTTTCGCTTACAGGAAATTAATGCTGATTTCAGGTATCTGACTGATTAGTGGCATAACTTCAGTTCCCTTACGTTCCGTTCGGTTCCCGTCGAGCTATGGGAGTTCACGTGCTCGCGACTAGGAGATGCATGAATCATCCAGAAGAGATGGTACCGGCAGGAAAGAAGCGGTTCAGCGTGACGCGTCGCCGCTTCATCAAATTCGGTAGCCTCTCTACAATCTTAGCGGCACTTCCGTTCCGCGTCGGCAAAGCTGCCACGTTTCTTACGCCCGACGATGCCGCACAAAACGTCAGCCCGCTTATGCAACAGCTCAGCGCTTACATGGGCGCCGCCAGCACCCGCGCTCTGCCGGACGACGTGGTCGAAAAAGCGAAACAGCATATTCTGGACACCTTTGCTGCAATGATCTCCGGTTCCACTTTGCCTCCCGGTCGCGGGGCGCTCGAGTTTGCCCGTGCCTATGGCGGAAAGGAGATCGCCACCGTAGTAGCCTCCAAAATAGTATGCGGACCGATCGAGGCCGCCTTCGCCAATGGCGTTCTCGCACACTCGGACGAAACCGATGACTCCCATGGTCCCTCCCGCTCGCATCCCGGCGTATCGGTCGTTCCCGCTGCGTTCGCGGCTGGCGAACAGTTTGCAATCACGGGGGCGCATCTTATTCGCGCGGTGACTCTCGGGTATGACATAGGTACGCGCATTAACATGAGCATGGGAGGCCCCGCCTATCAAGCCCTCACGCATCGCAGCACGCACGGCACCGCTGCAGCCTTCGGTGCCGGAGCAGCCGCGGGTTGTGCTGCCGCCCTCAATTCCGAGAAAATGCGCTTGTTGCTTGACTACACTGCGCAGCAAACGTCCGGAATCGGCGCATGGTCTCGTGACGCCGAACACATGGAGAAGGCCTTCCTGTTTGGCGGGAAGCCGGCCGCGGGCGCAGTCATGGCCGCCACGCTAATTCACGCTGGCTGGAGCGGAGTGCCCGACATCTTTTCTGGCCCGGACAATTTCTTCGAGGCGTTCGCCCCCCGCGAAAATGGCGTCATCAAAGCCGACCCCGGCGCACTGACCGATAAACTCGGCGAACGCTACGAGGTTGCCCGCACCAACATTAAGAAATGGACGGTCGGCTCACCCATTCAGGCTCCGCTGGATGCTCTCGCAGGCTTTTTCAAGCAGCGCAAATTTTCTGCCGATGACGTCAGCAAAGTTGTAGTCCGCATTGCAACCGATGAGGCCAATACGGTCAGCAACCGCGACATGCCCGATATCTGCATGCAGCATATGGTCGCCATCATGCTCCTCGACAAGACGGTCACCTTCACTTCAGTGCACGATCGGGCTCGCATGAAGGATCCAGCCGTACTCCACCAGCGCGCCAAAGTGGAGGTACTTGCGGATCCTCGCATCGACGCTCGGCGTCCGCGGCGAGAAGCGATTGTCGAGCTGACGTTTGCCGATGGTACTCAACTCTCCGATTGGGTCCGCGATGTTCGCGGAACAGCGGACAATCCCATGACCCGCGACGAGGTGGTCGAGAAAGCTCGCGACCTGATAGCGCCCGTCCTCGGACCCGCTACCTGCTCCACTCTCATCGATAAATTGCTTTCTCTAGAAACTCTGAAGGATGTTCGCGAGCTCAGGCCCGCTCTGCAAAGGAGCTAATCCAAGCGATGTTGGTTCCAGCCGCCACTGCACCTGAAACAACCTCGCCTTCGCGAAAGAAGCCTTTCTACACCGGCCTATCCTTTCAAGTTTTGGTCGGCGTCGGCATTGCAATCATCCTTGGCTACATCAGCCCTTCCACTGCCATTGCTATGAAGCCCCTCGGCGACGCCTTCATCCGCTTGATAACCATGATCATCACCTTGGTTATCTTCTGCACCCTGGTCACCGGGATTGCCGGCATGGAGGACATGAAAAAGGTTGGCCGCGTCGGTGGCAAAGCTCTTCTATACTTCGAAGTAGTCTCCACCATCGCATTGCTCATGGGACTGATCGTGGGTAATTTGGTGCGTCCCGGCAGCGGTTTCAATATTGATCCCACCACGCTGGATGCCAAGGCTGTTTCCGAATACGCCGGTCAAGCCCAAGCACAAACTGTTGTCCAATTCCTGTCCCATATCATTCCCAACACGATTGTTGATGCCTTCACTCGAGGCGATATCCTGCAGGTACTGTTCGTCTCTCTTCTCTTCGGTTTTGCTTTGTCGCTCGCCGGGCCGCGCGGCAAACCTCTCGTCGACTTCTTGGACGCACTAACGCGCGTCGTCTTCCGCATAGTCGCCATCTTGATGCGCTTTGCGCCCATCGGGGCATTTGGCGCAATGGCGTTCACCATCGGCAAGTATGGTCTGGCTTCCTTGGGTCCTCTCGTAAAACTGATAGCGACGCTTTACATCACGTC
>Ga0137409_10002619_pt1 | contig 19211 bp, 15 predicted proteins | sample CZODoug1_16funga_FD_122059 | JGI IMG/M metagenome (GOLD analysis project Ga0137409, IMG submission 122059) | Vadose zone soil fungal communities from Angelo Coast Range Reserve, California, USA - CZODoug1_16fungal (Hybrid Assembly) | ecosystem: Environmental > Terrestrial > Soil > Vadose zone... | reverse complement strand
GCGCCGGTCTTTCTCGATGGCTTTGTTGATGATTTCTTCCAGTTGCAGTGGAACTTGTGGCTTCAGCACCCGGGTCGGCATGGGCGTCCGGTTTAGAATGGCTTCCGTAATGAGTCCCGAGGTGCGCCCAGGAAATGCCAACTGCCCGGTGGCCATCTCGTAAAGCACCAAGCCGAACGAAAAGAGGTCCGAGCGATTGTCGAGCTCTTCACCTCGTACTTGCTCCGGCGACATATACGCTACCGTCCCAATCGTGGTTCCCGGACTGGTGAGTAGCTCTTGACCACTCAGCGTGGGCATTGCCGACGAACTCACCCCTTCGGCTACAGCCATCGCCTTGGATGTGAGTTTGGCCAATCCGAAGTCCAGAATCTTGGCTTGGCCGCGCCGGGTCACAAAAATGTTCGCCGGCTTCATATCCCGGTGGACAATGCCTTCGCTATGCGCGGCATCCAGGCCATCGGCAATCTGTATGCCCAGATCTAAAACTTGCTCGTCGCTCAGCGATTTGCCATCAATGTGATGCTTCAGCGTCTGGCCGTCCATGAATTCCATGACGATGTAGTGCTCGCCGCCCTGTTCGCCGATGTCATGAATGGTGCAGATGTTGGGATGATTCAGGGCCGACGCCGCCTCGGCTTCGCGCTTGAATCGTTCGACGGCGGCGGGATTTTGCTCGAATCCGGGAGGAAGGAATTTCAGCGCCACCACGCGCTTAAGCCGAGTGTCCTCAGCTTTATACACCACTCCCATGCCGCCGCCGCCCAGTTTCTCGATGATTCGGTAGTGCGAAATGGTCGAACCTAGCATAGGGGTTGGGGGCGATTAGCGTGGCATGTTAGGCCCTCCCCTTTGGCTAAGTCAACCGAAGCTCCAGGCGAGTTGTCGCCGTCGAATTTGCCCCATACCGCGATTTTGGCTTTACATCGTTTACCTGATTTTATGGCTTGCAAGGGGGCCCACAGTTGTAGTCCAAATGAGCAAAGCGCCCAGAAGCATCGTCACGGCGATAGCGAGCAACCTCCTGATTGCGGTCTTGAAATTTATTGCGGCAGCGGCCAGCGGCAGTTCCGCAATGGTTTCCGAAGGCATCGATGCCTTCCAGCGACTTACGCTGCTTGCGAATTCGCGCCAGTATCGTTTCCCGCCGCAGCGGGTGTTTTTGTATAGCTCGTTGGTATTTGCGGACGCCATTTGAGTTCTGTTGTAAGGACTCTGAACTCTATCTCGCTTTTTCGTTGTGGCATAATATGCTCGAAAGCGTATAAACATTGGGGAATCCATGCAGACCGAAGTGACATCCACGCCAACGACTCTTCCGCGGCGCTATTACACCGACCCACAAATCTTCGCCGAAGAAATGGATCGCTTCTATTCGCAGATGTGGGTCTATGCCGGCCGCGAGTCCGAAATTCCCCTCCCCGGTGATTTCGTTTTGCGCGAGATTGCCGGTGAAAGCATTATTGTCACCCGCGATGCAAACGCGCGCGTGCATGCTTTTTTCAATGTTTGCCGGCATCGCGGCACTCGCATCTGCTCGCCTTCCGAAGGGCATTTTGAAGGGCGCATCCAATGTCCCTACCACGGGTGGACCTATGCGCTCGACGGACGACTTTTGGGTGCGACCCACATGCAGGAGGCGAATTTTTCCCGCGAGGACTATCCGCTAAACCGCGTCCACGCGGATTTGTGGGACGGCCATCTTTTTTTGAATCTGAGCGCGAACCCCGAGCCGCTGGCGGATCAACTAGGCGCGCTGCCCGATAAATTCGCTCCGTGGCAAATGCAGGACCTTCGCCTGCAGAAACGCATCGTCTACGACGTAAAATCTAACTGGAAACTTGTCGTCCTCAATTACAACGAGTGCCTCCACTGTCCGGTGTTGCATCCGTGCCTAAATCGCCTCACCAATTATCTTGGTGCCGACAATGATGCTCCGCACAAAACCTACATTGGTGGCTCGATGGGTTTCCGCGATGGCGCGCAAACCATGAGCCTCGATGGGCACCGCCGACGCGACTATCTCCCTGGCCTGAATGCCGAGCAGCGCACGCAGGTCTATTACTACGCGATCTACCCAAATCTACTTCTAAGCCTGCATCCCGATTACATGATGGTGCATACGCTGCGGCCGAAAGCGCCCGATCGCACCGAGGTCGTGTGCGAATGGCATTTTCATCCCAATGAAATGGCCAAGCCCGATTTTCAGTGCAGTGACGCAATCGACTTCTGGGATCTGACCAATCGCGAGGATTGGGGCATCTCCGAGCTATCGCAAAAAGGAATCAGCTCGCGCGCTTACAAACCCGGTCCCTACTCCACGCGCGAAGCTCTGTTGCACGCCTTCGACGAAATGGTCCTCGCCAGCGAAGCCCAATCAAAACGCAGGCCCCTCTGAGACTCTGGCGGGCGGCGGGAAGACGTTATGTTGTGGAGCAGGCAGGGGCGTGTCGCCCTTACGATCCCTCCACAAAAACTTGTTGAGCAGCGCGGTGTCGACCGCATCGGCACGACTGAAATCGAGATTCTCGCCTTCCTTCCATTCCTCGGTATTCATCTCATAGATCAGGCCGTTGTCGCGGTTGCGATAGTCGGCAGTAAACGCGGGCTGCTGGCCGGGGCCATTGAAGAGCGGAGCCATGACCGCGGCGCGCGAATCATTCGCATTCATCGGCGGAACGCCAAGGAGTGACTCAATCGTGCGAACCATGTTGATTGTGGTGTAGAAAGAGTGATCGACAACGACGGCGCCGACACCTTCGGTTGTGGCCACCATAGGAGAGAATCTGCTGATGACCAAGGCGATGCTGCGGTGCGAGTCAACATGGTCCGGGCCATTCTGAGCGTCGTCTTCCAAAATAAAAAAAGCCGTGTCGTCCCAATAAGGGCTGTGCGATACGGCGTCCACGACGCGCCCGATGGCCAGGTCATTATCAGCAACCGACGCAGTAGGTTTCGGCTTGCCCTTGGTTCCTCCGGCGGTGTGGTCGTTCGGAAGGCGAAGCAGGATGAATTGCGGCATGGCGTCGCGGCCCGCCTTGCGGCCGGCGACGAAATTGTTGAACTCATTCAGGAATTCATCGGCACGAAGCTGATCGGGATAGGCGACCTCGAAATCCGGATACAGCGGGTCGAAGTGGTTGCGGAGTTCAACCTCCGCAGCCACATTCTTAGCCAAAAGCGGGATGGCCCACGGATAGGGACTCGGGCCGCCGCGGGGGTCGCCAACATTGCTCGGCAGGGCCTCCCCTTTGTTGATGAAGGCGCGAGGGCATGGTGAGCCGGCGGCTTTGGGCGGTCCGGAGCTGGGCGGATTTGTACCCTGTTCCGTGTTGCACCAACGGCTAACGATGAACTCACCGTAATGCCGGTACGAGATCCCGTGGCCGGCGAAATTCTTCCAGAGATACCCGCCGGTGGGCTCGCCGGCATCGGGAACCTCATCTTCGGCGGAGACGCCTTCCAGTAAAGTACCTTCGGAATCGTAGCTGTGTTCGCTGCTGCGGTAGGCGATCGGCCAAGTCTTGGCGACGTAATCGGAAATAGAGGCGGAAGTGGACCAGACGTGGCCATCACCGGAAACGTCGCCGCTATCATAGAAATTATCGAGGACGCCGAATTGACGAGCGAGTTTGTGCTGATTGGGCGTGATGTCCTCGCCGTACATCGTCAACGAAGGATCGCCGTCACCGGCGCCGAGATCACCGAAGACCTGGTCGTAGGTGCGATTTTCTCTGATGATGTAGATGACGTGCCGGATCTTGCTCTCACTGCCCGCGAAGGGGACACGGTCGGCATTACCGCGTGCAGCGTTGGCTTCCGAGACCTGCTTCGTGAACGTGGAGAGATTTGCCGGCAGATCAGCAAGAGCGATGCGTGCGAGCGAGCCATTAATCATAGCGGCCACATAGGGATAGCGCGGGCGTCCGTCCTTGGTTTTGCCGATGGATTTTGGATTGGGCCCGGAGCCGCGACCCTTAGCGGTAACTATAAGAAGATCCTTGCTCGTTGCGGCAACAACGGTCGGATACCATTGAGTCGGAATGAAGCCGGCGGCTTGTACTGGCGGGCCAGAGGTGGGTTTGGTGAGATCAAAGACGCCAACGGAATCGGAAATCGCGTTGGCGGAAAAAAGCGTCTTCTCGTCAGGCGAGAGCGCGATATATTCCGGATCGCTGCCGCCGTATTTTTGGCCGGGTAGCTTGGTCGAAAGATAGGAAACCGGCTTGCCGCTCGCGGTATCGAGTACCGCGATCTCGTCGCGGTCGGTGAGGGCCACGAAAAGCTTGGAATTATCGTGATTGAGAAGAAGAGCGGTCGGATGGGAGCCACCAGCACGCGGCGAAGCAGGCTTGCGAAGAGGAATAAAGCGGCGGACTTTTCCCTTCACGAGGTCCAGTTCCGCGACTGCGGAAGCATTCCAGAGTGAGACGAAGCCTCGCCGGCCATCGCTGGTCATAACCGACGTATAGGGAAGAGAGGCCGGAATTCGCTTGAACGTAGAGAGATCGAAACGGTGGATGATCTTGCCGTCAGTGGTATTCAAGAGAAGGGCTTCATCCGAATGGTCGCAAGCGACCAGGAGACGCTCTTCGCCGCCGCTCATACCAATGCTCAGGCCGGCGGGATAGGTAACCTCCCGAAATTCCGGGCGGCGAATTTTTCCACTGGGGTTTTTGTCACGCGGCGCTAAAGCTATGAATTTCTCCGGCGTAACGCGCCCGTTCTCAAATGTATAGACAGCGATGCCGTTGCCTGTGCTGTTCTTCTGCTTGCCGAGCGGATCGGTGAGCGAGGCCATGGAAGCAAAGAGGTGTTTCCCGTCAAGGCCAAAAGCCAGACCCTGGAAATAGGTTTGGCGGGCTTTACTGCCGAGCCGATCGTCCGGCCAGTCCGTGAGTTCGTCGGTTTCCAGATCGAGGACCGAGAGTGACTGCTTCTCTCCTGAAGTGTACGAGCCGAACCCGCTGTGGAGCAGCACGGCAAAATGGCCGTCGGGTGAAATGGACACGGCAGTCGGAAGATTATTGATGCGGCGCGGATTCCCGGGAACGTCCGCAAGGAGTTTGCCGTTCGGGAGCTGGGTTGTGCGTGGCGTTTCCTGCGCAACCAGAGAACACGCCAAGAAGAGCAGCAACACGAAAGAGAACTTGGACAAATGGCCAGAGCGATTGTTCATGGGCTGAGTATACGAATTTTTCGTCACAGGATTATAAACGCAACCCCCAGCAGAAGTCCGTTTCTGTAGCCACGCAATTCGTCCGCGCGGAAGCGCATAGCCCTCATGGCGAATTTACCTTCGATTGCTTTTTTGCGTGCACTGATGGCTTGGCAGTAGTGAGGACCAAGTCGAGCTGCTTTTTCTGTCCTAGCGCCAGTTCCCAGGGACCAGTGACGACTTCGCGAAGTCCGGCCTTTCGCGCACGGACGAGGTAGGTCCCTGGGCGCAGAGCCAAAAAAGAAAAGGTTCCATCAGCGGCCGTTTTCGCGTCGATAGAAGCGGACGTGCCTTTTTCTTCAAAAAAGACGGAGGCATCCACGATGGGCGCACCGGCAGAGTCGCGGACCGTGCCGGAGACAATGATCGCCGGGCGCGGCTCTGGCGCGGGAGTCTGCGCAAAAGCCGGCTCACAGCTCGTCGCGAAAAAAAGGCCAACCGCCGCGAAACACACGGTGAGCGGGCCGCTCATGGACTGGGCATTCATGCCTCGCATTTTACTCACCAGCGGGCCCCTCGCAAAGGTAGCTCCGTTTACACTGCTCTTCGGCTCGTTCTTACGCCGTCCATTAGACCAGTAAGCGTTTCTGTCCCACGGGTCCGTTGAAGTTACTGTATCCACTTAGTATAGTTAGCCGTGAGCGTCGCGCTCCACTTATTGGCCTGCCCGTTAGCCTCATTGGACCGCCAGTTAGCGACACCCTCGTCGTCTGCTCCGGTTCCATATTCCGCTTTTCGCATCGAGAATGCTTGGGACTTTGAGGCATTTTCACAGGGATGCGTGCCCGTGAGAACCAGCGGTAAGTACCTTTAAAATGAACACTTACAAAAGTGCGTGAAAACAAACGACTTTAAGTATCTTTAGAATGAACACTTGTGAGAAAACGGGGGGAGGGGGCCCATACAAGAGGGTACAGACCGAGCACATCCGTGACATACCAGACCGGGCTCATCCCTGACACTATCGGCTCTCTGGCACCCGCACGAGGCAAGTACAGCTAAGTGGGCTTGCGGTTGGCGGAGAGGACTTGGTAGTGGCGCATTTCTTCTATGTCCTTTACGTAAGGCTGGATGCAGGCGAAGAAGGATTTGAATTCCGGGCTGGAGCGGAAGCCCCTTAGGTGGCCTTCTTCGGAGTCCCACTCGATGCGCAGGACGTAATGCTCGGCATCTTCGGTGCAGTGCGAAAACTCGTAGGCCAGGCAATGGCTAGAGGCGGAGAGTGATTCGACGGCCTTTTTGTAGGCTTTCTCGAAGGTTGCGCGTCGTTGGTCGTCGATTTTGTAGCGGGTGTACTCCACAATCATTGAACGTTCTCCTCGGTCGCTTCGTCAATTCGGGGCTAAGCTCTTTTTGACACGGGTGGGTGGTGGAGTCCAGTAGGCACAATTTTGTAACGGAGTGATATATGCGGCTCTCAGAATGTCCGGTCAGGCCGGCGATTGATGTGGTGGAAGGCAAATGGAAACCGATCGTGGTGAACGCGCTGAAGGCAGGAGCGCTGCGCTTCGGGCAATTGCGTCGGCACGTGCCGGAGGCAAGCAGAAAAGTGCTCACTGAACAGTTACGGGAGTTGGAGGGCGATCAAATTATTTCAAGGAAAGTGTTCGGAGAAAAATGGGAGCGCGTGGAATACGAGCTCACCTCTTACGGGCGGACGCTAGTGCCGGTTTTGACCTTGATGGCGAAATGGGGCAGGAAACACAAAAAGCTTATGCAAAGGAAAATGGAGAGGCGAGCCGCCTAAACAGAGAAGAGAGATTGTTCGGGGGCGGCTCGTTCTCGGAGGTAGGCTACGGTTTTGTTTTCGGTGCCGGGAAAGAGTTTTGCGTATCCGAATGGCGTGCACTCGACGACTTCGCCCGGGCGTTCATAGTGCCCGGGGAGTTTTGCGCGAACCGCGAGGTCGGCGCCGCGTTCGATGAGCAATTGGGCGACCGGCAGTCCCCAGTCGCCGTACTGCGTTACTGCGTGGAAGATTGGTGTTGGTCCGCCGATTCCTTGTTCACCCACCGTTGCGCCGGCGTTTACGTCCGCGCCACGATCGAGAAGGAGCTTAGCAGCCTCGAGGTTGCCGTATTCTGCTGCGACATGCAGCAGAGTTGTACCTTGCAGCGTGAGTTGGCGCGCGCAGGTGACGCCGAAGTCGAGTTCGGCGAAGCGCCGATGGAGAAGCGTGGAGTCAGCAGTAAGATGCTCGGCGAAGAGATCGAGACGATTGCGGAGCAGATCGAGAACCGGCGAAATGTTGTACTCGGTGAGGCCGCCTGCGTCGACGAGGATGTCGATGCAGACGCCCAGGTCCAGCGAGCGGCCGTAGGTGATGATCACTTGATCCAACGCGGTGCCGGGATACTTGCGATTGGGTTTGGCGCAGTTGGGATTTGCGCCGTGGTCCAACAGCCATTTGATAGAGGCGGGCTGCACTGTCTCGCACGGCGCGAATAAGATTGGAAAGTAGCCATTCCACTCGGCGTTGACATCGGCACCGTGGGAGACGAGAAGCTCCATCATGGGGATGCGATGGTCGATGAGAGCGGCGCGCATGAGCGGGCCGTCGCCGCCTTGGTGCACGTCTGAACCATTTTCAATCATCCATTTCGCGATGGCTAACCGTTGCGGGCTGGGCGACTCCCAGGGAACGCGGCATTCGGCTACCCAAGTGAGTGGCCCGTTTTTGGCATAGCCGAGTGGTGCGCGATGCAGCGCTGGGTTGTTCGACATGAGAGTCTTCACACGCTCGAGGTTGTTGGAGTCGATGGCTTGCTTGAGTTGATCGATCTCGTCGGATGAGCCGATCTGCTGAAGAGAATCAACGTGGGCCTTGAGCTTGGGCCAGCTCGAGAACCCGTAGAGACGCGCGATTTTGAACTGCGCGTCAGTGAGCGAGTCAGCTTTGCCAGACTTGAGCAAATCCTTGGCTTGATTTTTTAGATGGCGGAGGTTCGGACGATCCGGGAGCGGACGCGGAGCTTCTTGCGAATTGGTCGACATGGCGACCTCCTTTCATCAAAACGCCCGTTGTCCGCAGGTCGGGCCTGAAAGAAGGTTCGCGAAAGAAAATTTCATGGGTGGGCTTCTGCCCTTTCCGCGGACGGATGCGTCCCTAACGCTAAGCGAATCGTAACACGAGGAAAACGGGTGATGCAGCACGAGAGTGAAAAAGGAGTTGTCGATCGGTTGAAAGTGGGTGGCCGATGCGTATCGGTCGGTTATAAATTCGCCCTCGAAGCGTATCTCAATAGAGGGTGCGCGAATCATGAAGGAGAATCGGGCGGTTTTGCGATTCGTGTGGGTCGCGGTGCTTTTCCTGGCGTTTATTGGGATCGCGGTTGCGACGCGGCGAAGCATTGTGCTGGTGAGGCCGGGGGCGCTTAGCGCGAGGAACAATCCGGCGGCGGAGTTGGATGCGGCGTTCGCGGATCGGCGCACGCTTACTTTGGCGCATATTTTACCGGGGATCCTGTTCATGGTGCTGGGGCCGCTGCAATTTGTGCGTGGGCTGCGGTCGACGTATCCGCAGGTTCATCGCTGGTGCGGACGAATTTTCCTGACGGCTAGCGCGGCGGTGGGCGTCACCGGGTTGACACTGGCTTTTGGAAAGACAATTGGGGGCGTGGACGAGAAGGCGGCCATTATTCTTTTCGGGAGCTTCTTCCTGATTGCGCTGGCCAAGGGGTTGTGGCATGCGATGCGGCGGGAGTTCGCGCAGCATCGCGAGTGGATGATTCGCGGCTACGCGATTGGACTGGCGGTGGCGACGGTCCGGCCGATCATGGGGACATTCTTTGCAGCTGCAGTTTTGCGGGGGCATCGGCCGGTGCCACACGAATTCTTCGGGACGGCGTTTTGGATCGGGTTCACGCTGCAGATGATCGCGGCGGAGATTTGGATCAACTACACGAGGGCTAAAGCAGGTACGCAAATGGCAGCGATCTCAGTGGAATAAGCCCCAGCGGGACGCGCGACCGTTCGACGCAACCTGCAAAGTTTGGCGCTCCATACCACGATTGGCGTAGGCGGCACTTCAGGGTAAGCAAAGGCCTTTCCACCGGGATTGCCTGACACCTCTGTATTGTTCATTTTCGTTAAGTTCGTGTACTGCGGAAGAAGGCTGATGCGTTCAGCCCCAAGTGTCAAAATTTCGACATGTGAGGTAATCCCATGCACGACAAGATTTTTCTCAAGAAGATGCGAACGTACCTGATGCGAACAGTAGCGGCGACTGCGATGATCGCTTGTTTTACGGGCATAGCCGCGGCGCAGGAAGAAGAACACAAGTGGACCGCAAATGTGGGCGCCGGATTTACACCATTGGTGGGCGCGCTAGATCAACGCCTGGATAATGGGTGGAATATTTCGTTCGGCGGCGGATACAACTTCAATGATCACTTCTCGCTGGACGCGCAAGTCATGTACAACGGGCTGGGCGTGAGTAGAGGCGTGCTGAATGAATTGGCTGTTCCTGATGGCAACGCGCGGGTATGGGCTTTCACCGTGGAGCCACGACTGAACTTTGCTCCTCGGAGGCATTCCACGCCGTATATCGTGGGGGGAGTCGGGTACTACCGCCGCGTGGTGGAATTCACGCAGCCGACAGTGGCGGCGGTGGCCGTATTTGATCCGTTCTTTGGATTTTTTCCGGTGTTGGTTCCGGCGAACCAAGTGATTGGGCGAGTGATCCGGGACGGCATCGGGGGCAACGGAGGACTCGGCTTCCAGGCGCCGATTGGGCACAGGGGAGTGAAAATCTTCGGCGAGGTCCGGTATCACTATTCCAATGGCGGAGGCATTCCGACCAGAATGATTCCAATGACGATCGGCGTGCGATTCTGAAAGTTCTCTCGCTTGCTAAGAGAGCTAGCTTCTGCAGTTCAACTATGCCTCTGTCTGGCTCTGTCGGTAGGCTCCTCGGGAATGGTCAGCCCATCCCGGGGGTCGTCCGCTTCCTCCGGCCTTTTTGCGACTAAGGCGATGCCGGCGATTATCGATATCGCGCCGAAGACGCCGGGGAGCGGGGTTGTGCGGACCGATGGTGGCGGTTCGATGTGTTGTTCGCCGGTGCCGGGCGGCGGGTATACGTTCTTGAAGCCTAGATAGAGTACGAGTTGCGCTCCGAGGAGCAGAATGCCTAGGGCGATTAGGCCTAGGCCTGATGTTTTTAGTGTCATATGGCCTCCGCTATTTTTACGTTCGGCTTGATGGGAATTGATAGCTATCGGGTGTTTGCTTGAAATGCGTAGTTGTCGGATTGTTTGGTCGCGCTAAAGCGGCGGCAAGACCGCCGCACTCCACGAAATGCGATTTCGACTTGGGTTGGCTCTAGTGGTTGGTACACGATTCAGCGGATGGCGCGGGCTTCGGCGAAGAGTCGAGTATCAATTCGACGCGGAAAGATTCCAGTAAAAGAGCCTTTGGGCGAGGAGAGATTTATGGAGCGCATGCTTCCGAGAAGAAACGAGAGAATGTCTACGGAGTCGCGACTGCTGTATGGACTGGCGGGAGGCGCACTGCTGATTTTTGGCATGTCGCGGCGTTCATGGTTGCGCGAGCCACTGGCGCTGGTGGGCGCGGACCTGCTTAGCTACGGAGCGACGGGACATCATTTGTATGAGGCGCTGGGAATCACAAGTGGTCATGCGGGAAAGCGCGAGGGAACGCGCATTCCGCACCAATTGGGAGTTCAGGTGCAGCGATCGATTCACGTGAACGCACCGCCGCGGAAGGCTTATGAGTTTGTGCGCGATTTGAAGAACTTGCCGCGATTTATGGAGCACGTGAAGAACGTGTCGACGAAAGATGAGAAGCGCTCGCATTGGGTGGTGAAAGCCCCGGCGGGAACGCAGGTGGAATGGGACGCGGAAATTATCAATGATTTGCCGGGCGAGCTGATCGCGTGGAGGTCGATTAATAATCCAGACATCGATAGCGCGGGCTCGGTGCGATTTGAGAGAACTGCGCGGGATGATGGGACGGTGATTCGGGTGTCGATGCAGTATTTGCCGCCGGCGGGGATATTGGGAGCGACGGTTGCGAAATTGTTTGGCGAGGAGCCGGAGCAGCAGTTGAAGGATGATTTGGGTCGGTTGAAGATGGCGCTGGAGAGTCGAGCGTAGTTGCGCAGTTTTTGCGACTACGTGAGATTTAAATTTTCTTCGACTGCTAACCTGAGTGGCTGGTTGACGCTGTGAAAGCGGCGGCCAGACCGCCGCACTCCAAACTAGATTTGGACCAGGCCGTGTTTTACGGCGTAACGCACTAGAGTGGCGGTTTCGTGTATGTCGAGCTTCTGCATCAGGCGTGAACGGTGAGACTCTGCGGTTTTGACGCTGACGCCTAAGAGGGCGGCTACATCTTTGGTGGATTTTCCTTCGGCGATTAGTTGGAGAACTTGGCGCTCGCGCGATGTTAGTGGATCGGCGGGATGCGATTTGGAGTTATAGGCAGCGAGAACGGCGCCGGAGATGCCGGGACTCAGATAGACGTGCCCGCGCAAGACTTGCTGAATGGCATGAATTAATTCAGCGGAAATTTGGCTCTTCAAAACATAACCCTTGACGCCGGCACTTAGGGCGGCGGAAACGTACTGAGGCTCATCGTGCTGGGTCAAGAGAATCGGCTTCACTTTGGGGCAGCACTTGGCGAGTTCGCGGGCGGCCTCCATGCCGTTGAGGGTGGGCATGCCGATGTCCATGATTACGACGTCGGGAGAAAGCTTTTCGGCGTGGCTGATGGCTTCGCGTCCGTCAGATGCTTCCGCGACTACTTGCAAACCTTCTCGCTCGAGCAAGGACTTGATGCCCTGCCTAACTAAAGCATGATCGTCGGCCAGGATGATACGGGTCGGCATGGTTTTCCCACCCCCAATGTATCAGTAATTGCGGCCTTAGTGCCAAGTCGATCGGGGCGCTAAGAGGATCGCAAATGAGGCCGGCAATTTTAAACAAGCATTAACGAACGTTCACGAGACATTCACAAGGCATCACCTATAAAGCTACAGGCGCAGCGAATGCGCTTTGCGAAGTCTCCAGTCAACTGGGTGTGTGGGCGGAGACATTGGGGGAGGGGTGTAATGAATTTCGTGAGCTATCAACGAAGAATCTTGTCCGCGATGCTGGCTATGCTTTTGCCAGCACTGCCAGCGCTGGCGCAGGAACGCAAGGGCAACGTGACTGGTACGGTTAAAGATGAGGCTGGTGGCGCGCTTACCAGCGCGCTGGTTGAACTGCAGCCGCTGGGAAGAAAAGTCGCGTCGGATGGCCAGGGACAATTCCGGATGACGGATGTGCCCGCGGGTGAATATACGCTGACGGTTTCCTATGTCGGGTTCTCGTCGTTTACGAGCGCTGTGAAGGTCGATGCCGGTCAGAGCGTCAACGTAGAAGCGAGACTGAAGATCGCTTCGGTGAACGATCAAGTGATGGTTACCGCCGAACAATTGGGCGGCGAGGCGGAGGCGATCAATATTGAGCGCATGGCGGACAACATCGTGCAAGTCTTGCCGTCGCGAGTGATCACTAGTCTGCCGAATACAAACGTTGCGGATGCGGTGGGGCGCTTGCCTAGCGTGACGCTGGAGCGCGATGAAGGCGAAGGCAAGTACGTGCAGATTCGCGGCACGGAACCGCGTCTGAGCAACACGACCGTGGATGGCGTGGATTTGCCGTCTCCGGAGTCGGGAGTACGCAACATCAAACTTGACATTATTCCTGCCGACTTGGTGGATCGAATCGAAGTGAACAAAACGCTTTCAGCAAATCAAGATGCGGATGCCATCGGCGGTTCCGTCAATCTGGTAACTAAAAGTGCGGTGGACAGGCCGATTTACGGTTTCTCTGGGATGGGCGGGTATACGCCGATTTCCGGCGGGCGTTGGCTGGACGCATTTACTGGAACTGCCGGCAAGCGATTTGGCGGCGACAAGCGCTTGGGAGCTTTACTGAGCGGAAGCTATGACTGGAATGGACGCGGAATTAATGACGTGGAGCCTGGACAGACAACCGCTACGCTTCCAAGCGGACAGAACATCGCAATTGTGAATGGCTTAGACACCCGCGAGTATAAATACTATCGGACGCGTTATGGATTCGGCGGTGGCCTCGACTATCGGCTAGCTCCCGGGTCTGTCGTTTACTTGAAGGGACTCTTTTCCGACTTTCACGATTACGGCAGCACCTGGGTGTATTCGTACACTCCAGGTTCGCCCCTGGCCCAATCAAATGGGACTACGACCTTCGACGATACTGGGAACATGCAGTATCGCGAGTACATCAGGCGGCCGGACCAGCAAATCTTCAGTTTCTCGACAGGAGCACGGCACGACCTGACTAACACGCTGATCAGCTATGAGTTTTCCGTTTCTCGCTCGCATCAGATCGGCGGCTTCCCGACAACTTACTTTAACGGACCGGGTAACAGTGGGCCAGGCATTCCATTTAATCTAGATACGACTGATCCATACCGGCCTAGATTTACAGCGCTGAATGGCACGAATGTTCTCGACGCGACGCAGTATTCCATAAATGAAGTACAAAACGTGGTGGCACAAACATCGCAGTTGAATTTTCAAGGCGCGGCAGCCGTGGCTCGGCGCTATACCGCAGGCGGGCATCTGGGCACGTTCGAGGTGGGCTTCAAGGCGAGGAACGGCCACAAGAAGAATTTCGTCAATAATCTGTATTTCGAGAACGGAAATGCGAACCTGACGTTAGACCAGACGCTGGGAACATTTACGGATCCTGGCTACTATGACCACTCGTACACAATGGGTCCGCTGTCTACGTATGACAAGTTGATCAACGCTTTCACGAGCAATCAGAGCTCTTTCACTTTTAATACCAGCAAGAGTCATTTGCGGTCTGATGCCTCTGACTATAGCGGCGACGAACGCATCATTGCTGGCTACCTGATGAATTCCATCAGTTTCGGCAAATTCCGCGTGCAAACGGGTCTGCGATTCGAGGCAACGAATGAATCGTATGTCGCGAATCAAGTGAACCGAGATCCCGCTAGTGGGGCTTGGCTCTCCACCAGTCCGATCCCTGGCGGCGCAGACTATCTGAATGTGCTGCCGAGCGTGCAGGTGCAGTATCAGATCAACCAGAATACCGATGTTCGCGCGACGTACGGCATGGGAATTTCGCGCCCGAACTTCTCGGACATCGTGCCATCGCTGGTGGTGAATCCAAACGCGAGTCCCAAGAACGTCGTCATCGGAAACCCCGCATTGAAAGCCACTCGCGGGAATGATTACGACGTGCTGGTGGAACACTACTTCCAACCGCTGGGCATCTTGCAGGCTGGCTTCTTCTACAAGGATTTATCCAACCCGATTTACAACACGACACAGTCTCTTACGACCGGGCAATTTGCTGGGTTCCAGTTGAATCAGTCGATCAACGGGCCGAACGCGCATATCACCGGTTTTGAAGCGGCGTGGGAGCAGCGCCTTTCGCGTCTGCCCGGCCTTCTCAACGGGATCGGAGTGGCGGCCAACTACAGCTACACGTCTTCCCAGGTCAGCTTTCCAGTAGGTTTCTCGGGAGGCAGGACGGACCATCCTTCACTACTTCGACAAGCGCCGAACACCTGGAATCTTGGGTTTACCTACGACAAGGCGCGCTTTTCGATGCGCTTCGGCGTAAGTCACAACGATGCGAACATCTACGCATACAACTACTCGGCATCGCCGGGAGTAAGCCTGAACGACCCAATTCTTGGATTGAAGGGTCCGACCGGCGACATCTACCTCTACGCTCACACCCAGTTCGACATTCAGGGCAGCTACCGAGTCGGCCGAGGCTTGAGCCTGGTGGCCTACGGTTTGAACCTGAGCAACGAGGTATTTGGCTTCTATCAAGGCAGCGGGATATATCCTATCCAGCGCGAGTATTACCATCCGACAGTTGCGGCCGGCGTTCGCTGGTCTTCAACGAAGGAATAGTACCTTTCATCAAACCAGAGCTCGCGGCAGAGATTTGCAGTTTTGCCGCGAGCTTTTTTCTTTTCGGTTCAACACAGTTTGGAAAGCAAGTTTAGGTTGCGTTAAGGTCGGCTGGCGCAGAATTCTCCGGAGAGCGAGGTTGGGATGGCGTGGAAATGGTTTGCGGTGGTCTGCGTGCTTGGCTCACTGGGACTGCTCAGTTTGTCGACTGGTCACACTAAGGTCGCACAGGCAGGTGCGGTGGAGGAGGAGGCAATTCTGGTGGGAGCGGGAGACATTGCGGATTGCCGAGATCTTTCCGGGGCGGAAGCTACGGCGAAATTATTGGAGCAGATTCCGGGGACGGTGATGGCGGTGGGCGATCTGGCCTACCCAGATGGAAGCAGAGAGAATTTTAAGTGTTATGAGAGAACTTGGGGTCGCGTGAAGGCGCGGACGCGCCCAGCGGCGGGGAATCATGAGTTCCATGCAGCGGGAGCTACGCCTTACTTTGACTACTTCGGGACCGCGGCCGGCGATCCGAAGCGCGGTTACTACAGTTATGAGCTGGGAACTTGGCACATTGTAGTGCTCAACAGCGAGTGCCGGGACGTGAGGGGTTGCGACGCGGGTTCGCCGCAGGTGAAGTGGCTGAAGGACGATCTGGCGTCACATCCGGTGGCTTGCACCTTGGCGTATTGGCATAAGCCACTGTTCAGCTCGGGCAGCGCGCACGGAAATGATTTGGGGATGAAGCCGCTTTGGCAGGCTCTATACGACGCGAATGCGGACGTGATCATTGGAGGGCACGACCACAACTATGAGCGGTTCGCCCCGCAAGATCCCGGAGGCCGGAGCGATGCGGCACGAGGGATTCGCGAATTTGTAGTGGGCACTGGCGGGAAAAATCATCGGCCGATCCTGCTCGGCAAACCGAATAGCGAAGTGCGAAACGCAGATGCGTTTGGAGTGCTGAAGTTGACCTTGCGAACCGGGGCTTATGATTGGCAGTTCATTGCGGAAGCAGGAAAGCAATTTACGGATTCTGGCACTGGGAACTGCCACTGAGTTGGGCAAGATGGCTTTTGTAAGGCGCTACTTCCCCGAGGACGAGGCGGCGCGAACGTCAAAATCACGTATCAGGAAATCGGCGGCTTGCTGGAGGGTCGCGCCGCGAGGGAGCGGCTTGTAATCGAGGAAGCTTTTCGTTTCCAGCACGGTAATGGTCTTGAAGAACAGAGCCTTGCCGCTCATCTGTACGCTCATGAACCTCAGGTCCCAGTGCCCTTCGCCAACGTTCTGCTGCTTTACGCAAAATGTTCCGTCTTTATCGAGATGGCCGAGGAGGCCACCAAGAAATTTTACTTCGCTTGTTAAACGTCCGTTGATCTCGACCAAGCGCTTTTGCTCGGCATCCACGACTAGCGTGCCTTCCATGTGATGGAAAACCTGCGCTGAACGGGTGGAGGGCCGAAAGGCTGGATTGGGCCGGAATCGCAACGTGACGAGATTCCCAGATTGACGGTCGCACTGAAAGAGGAAAGCGTCGGGTAGAGTTGCCAATAGCTTGCGCGCTTGCTCCCCGTCTTCGCGTTCTTTCTTTTGCTTGGCCCGGAGTTGCTCAGGATTGCTGACTAATTTCTGAATGCGCTCGTCCTCGGCTTGTGCTTGCAAGGCACTCAGTTCCCTGCCGTCCAGGGCGACGAGGCGCTCCAGCTCGCCATCCTTCGTTTGGCATACTTGCAAGGTCTTCGCCGGCTTACTTTCCTCCTGCCGCTGCTCGCGGTAACACCAAAGAGACTGATCACTCAAATGCGCTTCCATTTCGTTGTGAATGACCTCGCGAACCAGTGCATCCGGATTTTCAATGCTGAGTGAGGAGATGGAAGGGGGAACCTGTGCTGAAACCCCAAGAGGCAGACACACGCTCACGATAGTAAGAATGGTAGTGAAGAGGACGAACCTGAAATTCTGAATCTCGCAGCGCATTAAGCGCAAGACGCCTCCAGGTCGCAGGCGGGGCACCTGTTCCAATCATTAGGTTCGGCCGGCTCTCGGACAATACAGGGGACTGTGTAAAAGTGTGAACGGAAATTAGCATTTGGGGGCTCCGGGAGCAGGGGGCCCCTGAAGATCTCCGTTGCCAGTGCCCGTAATTAGGCGCGCGCCGCGGTTGAAAGTCAAATACTCGAATCCCCACTGGATAAAGACGAGCACGCGACTCTGGAACTCGACAATGTACATGAGGTGGATGAAGAGCCAAATGAGCCACGCGGGCAAGCCCCAGACGTGAAGGCCGAAGACGTCGGCCACGGCAGCAGCGCGGCCGATGACGGCCATGTCGCCTTTGTCAAAATAATGAAACGGCGGCGAGGTTTTCTGACCCTGCAAACGCGCGCGAATGGTTTTCGCGGCATAGGTACCGCCCTGAATGGCAACCTGCGCAACGCCGGGAAGGAGCTTGCCATCTTCTCGTTGTGCTGCGGCGAGATCGCCGACTACAAAAATTTCCGGATAGTTGGGAATGGTCAGGTCCGGGCGGACTTTGATGCGACCGCTGCGATCGGTTTCTGCCTTGGTGCGCTCGGCTAGTTTTCTGCCGAACGTTGTGGTCATGACACCGCCCGACCAGATGACAGTTTTCGCGGCGAGCTTTTCGGTTGCATCGCCGCGTTTGTAGGTGACGCCGGTGTTGTCGATGCAAGTGGCCATGACGCCCTTCATTACCTGGACGCCCAGGCGGGTGACCAGCTTTTCGGCCTTTTCGGAAAGGTCGGGCGGGTAGGCGGCTAACACGCGGTCGCCGCCTTCCATCAAAATGATGTGAGCGTCTTTGGGATTGATACGGCGAAAATCATCCTTGAGCGTTTCGTTGGCGATTTCGGCGAGCGCGCCGGCCAATTCCAATCCAGTGGCGCCGGCGCCTACGATCACGAAAGTGAGCCACTCGCGAGCTTCGGCTGCCGTGGCAGAGCGCTCGGCCCATTCAAATGCGGAGAGGATTTTGTGGCGGATGACTGTGGCTTCCTCGACGGTTTTCAGGCTGGGGGCAGCTTCGCGCCATTCGTCTTTACCGTAATAGGAAGTCTTCGAGCCGGTGGCCACGATTAGGGAATCATAGTCAAGAATGGCGCCATCGCGGAGTTTTACGCGCCTCGCATCGGGGTCGATGTCGCCGGCTTCGCCGAGGAGAACCAGGGCGTTCTTCTGCTTGCTTAGCACGCCGCGCAAGGGGGCGGAGATTTCGCCGGGGGAGAGCGAGCCGGTAGCGACTTGATAGAGGAGCGGTTGAAAGAGGTGAAAATTGCGGCGATCGACCAGAGTGAGGTCAACTGGGGCGCGCTTGAGCTTCTGCGCGGCATTCAGGCCGGCGAAGCCGCCTCCCAGGATCAGAACTCGGTGATTTTGTGTCGTCATCGTCAGCGGAGCCCGTTGAGTATGTTGCGCGCAACCATGTCAGATGCGGTGACATCCGATGATTTGCGGCCGCGCTATAATTGTCTCACGCTGGGCTTAACCTCGTATGCTGAGCAAGCAAACCTTTCGAATTTTCACACTGATTGAAGCGTTTGCATTTGCCGCTTTCATTGGCTGGTACATTTGGCGGCTGCAGTTCAGTCATCCAAATTCTTGGGTGGTGTTCCTGGTCTGGCTGGTCGGGAGCTTTGTGCTGCATCGCGACACACCGAAAACTCTGGGCTGGCGCGCGGACAACTTGGGCCCCGCGGCTCGACAAGCCGCCGTGGTCTTTGGTATTTGCATCGCGGCGCTGGGCGCGGCCGGACTGTATCTAGGAGCGATTCACCGATTGCCTGCGCATTTCTTGAATTCGCATCGATTCTTCGGCTACTTTGCGTTTTGCCTGCTGCAACAGATCGCGCTGAATTCGTATTTGATGGACCGCCTGCTGTACGCGGTGGAACGACCGATGGTTGCCGCCTTGTTCGCTAGCGTTATTTTTGCTTTGCTACATTGGCCTAACCCGGTGCTGGTGCCGTTGACGTTGGTGGGCGGCTTCGCTATGTGCTCGCTGTTTGCGCGCGAGCGGAACATTCTGCCGCTGGTATTAGG
>Ga0137409_10000100_pt2 | contig 19212 bp, 17 predicted proteins | sample CZODoug1_16funga_FD_122059 | JGI IMG/M metagenome (GOLD analysis project Ga0137409, IMG submission 122059) | Vadose zone soil fungal communities from Angelo Coast Range Reserve, California, USA - CZODoug1_16fungal (Hybrid Assembly) | ecosystem: Environmental > Terrestrial > Soil > Vadose zone... | reverse complement strand
AGATCCTGAAGGTCCACATGCGACGCGTCCCGCTGTCCGACGATGTCCGGCCAAACGTGATCGCGCGGGGCACGCCTGGATTTTCCGGCGCCGACCTTGCCAACCTGGTGAACGAAGCGGCGTTGTTCGCAGCGCGCGCCAACCGCCGGCTGGTCTCGATGGAGGAGTTCGAGCGCGCCAAGGACAAGATCATGATGGGCGCCGAGCGGCGCTCGATGGTGATGAGCGAGGAAGAGAAGCGCATGACTGCCTACCACGAGGCGGGTCATGCCATCGTCGGCCTGAGCGTTCCGGAGCACGATCCGGTGTACAAGGTGACAATCATTCCGCGCGGCCGCGCGCTCGGCGTGACGATGTTCCTGCCGGAGGGCGACCGCTACAGCACCAGCAAGCGCCGGCTCGAGAGCCGTATCGCGACGCTGTTCGGTGGCCGTATCGCCGAGGAACTGATCTTCGGCGCCGAAGCGGTCACGACCGGTGCCTCGAATGACATCGAGCGGGCGACCGAGCTGGCGCGCAACATGGTCACGAAGTGGGGTCTGTCCGATCGGCTCGGGCCTCTGACCTACACGGAAGAGAGCGGCGAGGTATTCCTGGGGCGCAGCGTCACCCAGCACAAGCAGGTCTCGGATGTCACCGCGCACGCGATCGACGAGGAAGTGCGCCGTGTGATCGACGACAATTTCCAGCGCGCCAAGGGGATTTTGACGTCACGCCTCGAGACGCTGCATATGATGGCGGACGCGCTGATCAAGTACGAAACCGTCGACGAAGAACAGCTCAAGGACATCATGGCCGGCCGCACGCCCAAGCCGCCCAAGGACTGGGATGATTCGACGCCGATGCCGACGAGCAAGCCGCAGGACAAGCCGGCGCCAGCCATCGGCCCAGCAGCGGGGCAGCACTAACCTCAAGCCGGCGAAAGTTCCGAAAGGGGAGTCTGCTTTCGAGAACGCCGTGAATACGTCCCTGTAGGCTCCGTGGCTGACGTCCATGTCAGCCACGGTCTCGAAAGCAGACTCCCCTTCCGAAACTCCCGCCCGTAAGAGGTTTTGTGCATCTCGTCTGCGGCGACAAGACTCTCGATCTCACTCGTCCGTGCGTCATGGGCGTCCTCAACGTCACGCCGGATTCTTTTTCCGACGGCGGGCGCTTCCAGGATATCGGCCAGGCGCTGGCGCACGCGCATCGCATGATCGAGGAGGGCGCCGCGCTCATTGACATCGGCGGCGAGTCAACGCGACCGGGCGCCAGTCCGGTCGACGCGGAAGAAGAGCTGCGCCGCGTGTTACCGCTGGTACGCGCGCTCGCGCCCAAGGTCAGCGTGCCGATTTCCGTCGACACCACCAAGCCGCAGGTGATGCGTGCGGTCATCGATGTGGGCGCGGGGATGATCAACGACGTGCTGGCGCTGCGCACCCCGGGAGCGCTGGAAGCGGTCGCTGGCTCCAGAGTCGCCGCCTGCCTGATGCACATGCAAGGTGAGCCGCGCACGATGCAGCTCGAACCGCACTACGAAGACGTGGTTCGAGAAGTGCATGACTTTCTGCGTGAGCGGCGCGATGCGTGTATCGCAGCCGGCGTCGGACGGGAGCGTATCGTCATCGACCCCGGGTTCGGCTTTGGCAAGACGGTGGCCCACAATCTCACCCTGCTTTCAAACCTTGACCGGTTTCTCGATCTGGACGTTGCGCTGCTGGCAGGGCTGTCGCGGAAGGCGATGATAGGCAAAATCACCGGCCGGCAGGTCGAGCAGCGCGTTCATGGCAGCATTGCCCTCGCGACGATTGCAATCCTCAAGGGAGCGCGCATCATTCGCGCGCATGACGTCGCACCGGCCGTGGACGCCGTGAACGTCGCGACCGCCGTAATCGAGGGAGAAGCCGAGTGAGCCGCAAGTACTTTGGGACAGATGGTGTTCGTGGCCAGGTGGGCCGCGACCCGATGACCGTGGACTTCGCCTTACGGCTCGCGAGCGCCGCGGCGCGAGTGTTGGCGCCGGATGGCGGCACAGTGCTCATCGGCAAGGACACGCGCCTTTCGGGTTACATGTTCGAGGCGGCCCTCGAGGCCGGGTTCGTGGCTGCGGGTGTCAATGTCATGCTGATCGGGCCATTGCCGACGCCCGGCATTGCCTACATGACGCAGCGCTTCGAATGCGGCTTCGGCGTCGTGATCAGCGCCTCGCACAACCTCTACGACGACAACGGCATCAAGTTTTTCGATTCCAGCGGCGCCAAGCTGAGCGATGAGCTGGAAGCGCGCATCGAGGAATCTCTGCAACATCCCGCTCTCACGCGCGAATCCCGCGCGCTCGGGCGCGCGACGCGCGTCGACAAATCGCGTACGCACTATCAGCAATTCTGTGCGGCCTCCATGCCGGAAGGCATGGATCTTACCGGCTTCAAGGTCGTCATCGACTGTGCGAACGGCGCCGCCTACAAGGTCGCGCCGCGCGTGCTTGCGGACCTGGGCGCTGAAATCGTGCCGATCGGCTGTTCGCCGAATGGACGCAATATCAACGATGGCTGCGGCTCATTGGCGCCCGAGCTGCTGCAATTGACGGTGCCAGGCGTGCGCGCGCACGCAGGCATCGCGCTCGACGGTGATGGCGACCGCCTCGTGATGGTCGATGAACTCGGCAGGATCGTCGACGGCGATCAACTCCTCTATATCATCGCCCGGGCGCGGGCCGCTTCGCAGTCGCTGCGCGGGCCCGTGGTCGGCACGGTCATGAGCAACCTCGGTCTCGAGGTTGGCTTGCGTCAGCTCGGCATCGAATTCCGCCGCGCCCCGGTGGGCGACCGTTACGTGCTGAGCCTGCTGCGCGAGACCGGAGGCATGCTGGGCGGGGAGACTTCGGGCCATCTGCTGTGCCTCGACAAGACCACGACCGGCGACGGTCTCATCAGTGCACTGCAGGTGCTCGCGATCATGAAGCAGACCGGGCAGAGCCTTGCCGAGCTTGCCGCAGGTATGCCGCGCTTCCCGCAGGTCCTTCTCAACGTCAAGGTGAAGAGCCGCTTCGATCCGGGGGCGAATGCCAAGGTTCGCGAAGCGGTGCTGGCGATCGAGGCCGAGCTCAAGGACGACGGGCGCGTGGTACTTCGCGCCTCGGGCACGGAGCCGGTGATCCGGGTCATGCTCGAGGGACGTGACGAGAATGTGATTCGTTTGCATGCCGAGCGCCTGGCCCAGGTCGTCCGCAACGCCGCTGCCGCCTAGGGCGGCCGGTCGCGCTCTTCAGACCGGTGCAGAGTCGCCCCGGCGTTGCTTTCGCGCCAGACGCCGCTTAATATCGCGCGCCTTTTTACGCGCCTGGTCCTGACAGGCCAGCGGGCCGGTTCGGCCCATGACAGCAAATTTCCGGAGATTGCGATGCGTCGGTCACTGGTTGCGGGCAACTGGAAGATGCACGGTTCGCGCGCTGAAACCGCGGCGCTCCTCGATGAGTTGATCCATCAGCAGGGCGCGACTCTCGCCGCCGAAGTTGCGGTGTGTCCTCCGTTCGTCTACCTGTCGGATGCAGCGCGCCGGCTCAGGGAAAGCAATATCGCGCTGGGCGGCCAAAACGTCTGTGCGGAGCCCGTCGGCGCGTTCACCGGCGAGGTTTCGGCTGCAATGCTCAAGGATGTGGGCTGCCGTTACGTGATCGTGGGCCACTCGGAACGGCGCGCGCTGTTTCATGAAGATGACAAGCTCGTGGCGCGCAAATTCATGGCCGCGCAAAGCCAGAAGCTCACGCCCATCCTGTGCGTCGGCGAGACGCTGGAGCAGCGAGAACGCGGTGACACCGAAGCAGTCGTCGCGCGCCAGCTGGACGCGGTGATCGCCGTCACGGGCGTGGACGCGTTTGCGGACGCGGTGATCGCGTATGAACCCGTCTGGGCGATTGGCACCGGCAAGAACGCAACCCCGGACCAGGCGCAGGCGGTGCACGCGTTCATCCGTGGGAGGATCGTGGCACGGGATGCTAAAATCGCCGCCGACCTGCGCATCCTATACGGTGGCAGCGTCAAGGCAGCCAACGCGGCGGAACTGTTCGAGATGCCGGACGTCGACGGCGGTCTGGTCGGCGGCGCGTCCCTGCGGGGCGACGAATTCGGCAAGATCTGCGCGGCCGCCTGAAGCAGGCGGGCATAAGAGGAAATCGAGGCAAGCATGGGTCACATGATCATCCTGGTCGTTCACGTCTTTCTGGCAGTCGCCATCATCGGGCTGGTGCTGCTGCAGCGGGGCAAAGGCGCGGACGCCGGAGCGGGCTTTGGTGCGGGCGCGTCCGGAACCGTATTCGGTGCGCGTGGCTCCTCGACAGCATTGTCCAAAGCGACCGCCGTGCTCGCGACGCTTTTCTTCCTGACGAGCCTCGGGCTTGCATTCCTCGGTGGGCGACCCGCCAAGCAGCCGAAGAGTCTGCTCGAACAGGCCGAGACCAGTCAGCCGGCGCCCGCCGCTCAGATCCCGACGCCTCCGCCGGCTACGGCGCCGACGACGACGGAGCCGAGTCAAACTGGTGCACCGGCGACGACGCCGAGTCCGGAATCCACGCCGGCTCAGACGCCGCCGCAGTAGCGGAACTCTTTACCATGCCGATGTGGTGGAATTGGTAGACACACTAGCTTGAGGGGCTAGCGGCGCAAGCCGTGTCGGTTCGAATCCGACCATCGGCACCATCCAACTCGACTGACCTGTGAGCGCCCGACGGCTTCTTTGCGCCCGCGTGCGCCTGTTACAATGCGCGCCCTGTTTTCAAGACCTTGGCGCGAATCCCGCCGATGCTGCACGAGTACCTCCCCATCCTGATTTTCCTCATCGTCGGCGGCGGCCTGGGGGTCGTGATGCTGGTGCTCGGATTCCTGTTCGGCACCCGCCGCCCGGACCCGGAGAAGCTCTCGCCCTACGAGTGCGGCTTCGAAGCGTTCGAGGACTCGCGCATGAAATTCGACGTGCGCTACTACCTGGTCGCGATCCTGTTCATTATCTTCGACCTGGAAATCGCCTTCCTCTTTCCGTGGGCGGTGTCGCTCTCGACCATCGGCGCGTTCGGCCTGGTGGCGATGGCGCTCTTTCTGACCGTGCTCATCGTCGGCTTCATCTATGAGTGGAAGAAAGGGGCGCTGGAATGGGATTGACGGCCGAATCCGCGAGCGCGCCGCTGCAGAAGGGCTTCCTCACCACGGGCCTCGATTCGCTGATCAACTGGGCGCGCACCGGCTCGATGTGGCCGATGACCTTCGGCCTCGCGTGTTGCGCGGTCGAGATGATGCACGCGGGCGCTGCGCGCTATGACCTCGACCGGTTCGGCGTGATTTTCCGGCCGAGCCCGCGCCAGTCCGACGTGATGATCGTGGCCGGGACCCTGGTCAACAAGATGGCCCCGGCGCTGCGCAAGGTTTACGACCAGATGTCCGAGCCGCGCTGGGTCATCTCGATGGGCTCCTGTGCCAATGGCGGCGGCTACTATCATTATTCTTATGCGGTCGTGCGCGGCTGCGACCGCATCGTTCCCGTTGACGTTTACGTGCCCGGCTGTCCGCCGACCGCCGAGGCGCTGCTGTACGGCGTGATCCAGCTGCAGAAGAAGATCCGCCGCACCAATACGATCGCCCGCTAAGGTCAGGAGCCTCTCTGTCCATTCCACATGAGCCGCGTTGCGATCAGCAGGCGATGGCTGCTAGGCGCGAGGCGCAGGTCATGGTCGATTCCATGGCCAAGCCTCGCAACGCCGCAGACGCGCCTGCTCATCGCAACCCGAACGGGACCGGACGCTTTTGGCCTGCAGCGTCGTTGCAGTCTCCTCATGTGGAGTAACCACACAGCGTCGCCTGCGCCTAGCTGCAGGCCAAAATCGTCGCGGGCGCGGCCATGTGGAATGGACAGAGAGGCTCCCAGATGAGTGAACGCATCGAGGCTCTCGCCGCCCGCGTTGATGCGCGCCTGAACGGTCGCGCCCAGCGCGTGCCGTCGAACGCGCACGAGCTCACGGTCGAGGTGGCGGCCGGCGCCATGCTCGAGGTCGCGAACTTGCTGCGTGACGATCCGGAGCTGAAGTTCGAAATGCTGATGGACGTCTGCGGCGTCGACTACCTCGAGTATGGGTGCGACCAGTGGAAGACGTTCGATGCGACTGACTCGGGATTCAGCCGCGGCGTCATTCGCGAGGGCGAAAGGGCGAAACCTCGCCCCGGCAAGCGTTTCGCCGTTGCCTATCACCTGCTGTCGATCACGCACAACAGGCGCCTGCGCGTACGCGTGTTCTGTCCGGACGATGAGCAGCCGATCGTCGATTCGATGATTTCGGTCTGGAGCTCCGCCGACTGGTTCGAGCGCGAGGCGTTCGATCTCTACGGAATCCTGTTCCGCGGCCATCCCGACCTGCGTAGGCTCCTGACCGACTACGGTTTCATCGGCCATCCGTTCCGCAAGGATTTCCCGCTGATCGGCAACGTCGAGGTGCGCTACGACCCGGAGAAGCGCCGCGTCGTCTACCAGCCGGTCAGCATCGAGCCGCGTACGCTGGTGCCCAAGGTGATTCGCGAGGACAACCGCTACCAGCCGGCTCTCAAGGACGCGAAACAAAATGGCTGACATCCGCAACTACACCCTCAACTTCGGTCCTCAGCATCCCGCCGCCCACGGCGTGCTGCGGCTGGTGCTCGAAATGGACGGCGAGGTCATCCAGAAGGCCGACCCGCACATCGGGCTCCTGCACCGCGCGACCGAGAAGCTTGCCGAGAGCAAGCCGTTCAACCAGACGATCGGCTACATGGATCGGCTCGATTACGTCTCGATGATGTGCAACGAGCACGCCTACGTGATGGCGATCGAGCGGTTGCTTGGCATCGAGCCTCCGCTGCGCGCCAAGTACATCCGCGTGATGTTCGACGAGGTCACGCGCATCCTGAATCACCTCATGTGGTTGGGCGCCCACGCGCTCGATATCGGTGCGCTCACCGTGTTCCTCTACTGCTTCCGCGAACGCGAAGACCTGATGGACTGCTACGAGGCGGTGTCGGGCACGCGCATGCATGCGACCTATTACCGGCCGGGTGGGGTGTATCGCGACCTGCCGGAGCAGATGCCGAAATACCAGCCCTCGAAGTGGCGCACCCAGAAGGACGTCGACAAGCTCAACGAGTGCCGCTCGGGATCACTGCTCGATTTTCTCGAGGACTTCACGCGTCGCTTCCCGAAGTGTGTGGATGAGTACGAGACGCTGCTCACCGACAATCGCATCTGGAAGCAGCGCACGGTCAATATCGGCGTGGTATCGCCGGAACGCGCGATGCAGCTCGGCTTTTCGGGACCGATGCTGCGCGGCTCAGGAATCGTGTGGGATCTGCGCAAGAAACAGCCGTACGAAGTCTACGAGCAGATGGATTTCGACATCCCGGTGGGCGTGAGTGGCGATTGCTACGACCGCTACCTGGTGCGCATCGAGGAGTTTCGACAGTCGAACAACATCGTCAGGCAGTGCATCGAATGGCTGCGTGCGAATCCTGGGCCGACCATGCTCGAGGATCACAAGATCACGCCGCCCTCACGCGAGCAGATGAAAGGCGACATGGAATCGCTGATCCATCACTTCAAGCTCTACACCGAAGGCTACAGCGTGCCGGAAGGCGAGGCCTATGCCGCGGTGGAGGCGCCGAAGGGTGAGCTCGGCGTCTATCTCGTGTCGGACGGCGCCAACAAGCCTTATCGGCTCAAAGTGCGCGCGCCGGGGTTCGCGCACCTGGCGAGCCTCGATGAAATGATTCGCGGCCACATGCTCGCGGATGTCGTGGCGGTGCTTGGCACGCAGGACATCGTATTCGGTGAGGTAGATCGCTGATGGCGCATGACACGACGACTGCCGGGACGCTCTCGCCCCATGTGCGCGAGGAGATCGATCACTGGGTGAAGAAATTCCCCCCGGGACGGCAGCGCTCGGCCGTGATTTCAGCTTTGCGCGCCGCTCAGCACGAGAACAATGGCTATCTGACGCCCGAGCTCATGGATGCAGTTGCGGCCTACCTCCAGTTGCCGCCGATCCAGGTGTACGAGGTCGCAAGCTTCTATTCGATGTTCGAGACCAGGCCCTGCGGCCGCCATCACGTCTCGGTGTGCACCAACATCTCCTGCATGCTCTGCGGTGCGGACGGCATCGTGGCGCATGTCGAGAGGAAGCTCGGCATCAAGACCGGGGAGAGCACGCCGGATGGCCGTGTCTATCTGAAGACAGAAGAGGAGTGCCTCGCGGCTTGCGTCGGCGCCCCGATGATGATGGTCGATCATGTCTACCACGAGAATCTCACCCCGGCGAAAGTCGATGAGATCCTGGATGCGTTGAAATGAGCTACGAGCAGAACCTCGTCTGTTTCGAGCCGCTCCAGCATCCGGAATCCTGGAAGCTTGCCACCTATCAGAAGATCGGCGGCTACGATGCCTGGAAGAAGATCCTGGCCGAGAAGATGCCGCGCGAGCAGATCATCGACGCGGTGAAGGCCTCGGGCTTGCGGGGTCGCGGTGGTGCCGCGTTCCCGACAGGCGTGAAGTGGAGTTTCATGCCGCGCAACGCGCCGACGCAGAAGTACGCCGTTTGCAATTCGGACGAGAGCGAGCCCGGCACCTGTCACGATCGCGACATCCTGCGCTACAACCCGCATTCGCTCATCGAAGGCATGGCGATCGGCGGCTACGCGATGGGTGCGACGGTCGGCTACAACTACATCCGCGGCGAATTTCTCGCCGAGCCGGTGCCGCGCTTCGAAGCGGCGCTCGCAGAGGCCTACGCGGCCGGACTGCTCGGAAAGAACATCCAGGGCTCAGGCATCGACTTCGATCTCCACGCGTTCGTCGGCGCAGGCGCCTACATCTGCGGTGAAGAGACAGCGCTGCTCGATTCCCTCGAGGGCAAGCAGGGCAAGCCGCGTTTCAAGCCACCATTTCCCGCGGCCTATGGCCTCTACGGCGCGCCGACGACGATCAACAACACGCAGAGCTACGCCTCGGTCCCGACTATCCTGCGCAAGGGTCCGCAATGGTTCGCGGCGCTCGGGCCCGCGAATTCCGGTGGCACGGTGATCTTCTCGGTTTCGGGTCACGTCGAAAGGCCTGGCAACTTCGAAGTGCCGCTCGGCATTCCGTTCAAGGATCTTCTTGAGCTCGCGGGTGGCATGCGTAACGGGCGTCGCCTGAAGGCGGTCATCCCAGGCGGCGCATCCGTACCCGTGGTCCCGGGCGAGACCATGCTCCAGACGAACATGGACTACGACAGCCTGAAGAAGGCGGGCTCAGCCATCGGCTCTGCGGCGGTAATCGTGATGGACGAGACCACCTGCATGGTGCGCGTGCTCGAGCGCATCTCGCGCTTCTTCATGGCGGAGTCCTGCGGTCAGTGCACGCCATGCCGTGAAGGCACTGGCTGGCTCAACCGCATGCTCAAGCGGATTCTCGCCGGCGAGGGCAAGCATTCGGACCTCGATCTGCTGGTCGATGTGGCGAATCGCATCGAGGGACACACGATCTGCGCCCTGGGCGATGCCGCGGCGTGGCCGGTGCAGAGCTTCATCAAGCACTTCCGCGATGAGTTCGCCTACATGATCGAGCACGGTGGACGCAGCATCGTTGATGAGCAGAAGGCCGCGGCATGAGCGACGAGCAGGTCAACATCGAAGTCGACGGCGTCGCGCTGAAGGCGAAGAAGGGCGCGATGATCATGCAGGTCACGGATGCGGCCGGCGTCTATATCCCGCGCTTCTGCTACCACGAGAAACTCTCGGTGGCGGCCAATTGCCGCATGTGCCTGGTCGAGGTCGAGAAGGCGCCAAAACCCGCGCCGGCCTGCGCAACCCCGGTCATGGAGGGCATGAAGGTCTTCACCAGGTCGCCACGCGCGATCGCTGCGCAGAAGGCGACGATGGAATTCCTGCTGATCAACCATCCGCTCGACTGCCCGATCTGCGACCAGGGCGGTGAGTGCGAGCTGCAGGACCTCGCGATGGGCTTTGGCCGCGACGTGTCGCGCTTCAACGAGCGCAAGCGCGTGGTCAAGGACAAGAACATCGGTCCGCTGGTCTCGACCGACATGACCCGCTGCATCCAGTGCACGCGCTGCGTGCGGTTCGGCCAGGAGATCGCCGGAATCCAGGAGCTCGGCACCACCGGCCGCGGAGAATGGATGGAGATCGGCACCTTCGTCGAGCGCAGCGTCGATCATGAGCTTTCCGGCAACATCATCGACCTTTGCCCGGTGGGAGCGCTCAACAGCAAACCGTTCCGTTATCGGGCGCGCGCCTGGGAAATGACGCAGCACGCCCTGGTGTCTCCACACGACGGAGTCGGCAGCAACCTGTTCGGACACTCCTTGCGCGGACGCCTGATGCGCGTCGTGCCGCGGCACAACGAAGCCATCAACGAAACCTGGATTTCGGACCGGGACCGCTTCAGCTACGAGGGGATCTACGCCGAGGATCGTTTGCAGACGCCGATGATCCGGCGCGGCGATTCCTGGCAGCGGATCGATTGGGAAAGTGCGCTGGAGCACGCGGCGGTCGCTCTGCGCGACATCAGCACGCGCCACGGCGCGGAGTCGATCGGCGTACTGGCGTCTCCCTCCTGCACCGTCGAGGAGTTCTACCTGCTGCAGAAACTCATGCGGGCAATCGGCTGCGGCAACATCGATCACCGCCTGCGGCAGCAGGACTTTCGCGACGCGGCCGCCGATCCGGTGTTCCCGTCGCTCGGCGTCGCGATCTCCGAGGTTGAGCAGCTCCAGAGTGCGCTGATCATCGGCAGCAACCTGCGTCGCGAAGTTCCGTTGCTTGCGCACCGGATTCGCAAGGCTGCCGTGAAGGGTGGGGCGCGGATTTCGTTCCTCAATCCGCGCCGCCATGAATACCTGTTCCCGGTGGCCGCATACGCCGTCGCTGACGGCGCACAAATGGTCGAGTCGCTGGCGGCACTGGTCGCGGCGACCGCGAAGCAGGCCGGCAAGAGCGTTCCGACCCACGTCGAGACCATTGCCGCATCCGCGACCGTTAGCGCCGAGCATCGCGCGATCGCCGAATCGCTCCTGACTGGCGAACGGCGCGCGATCTGGCTGGGTGCGCTTGCGATGCGCCACCCGGCGTTTGCCGATCTGCGCCAACTCGCCGCTGCTCTCGCGGACCTGAGCGGTGCGAAGCTCGGTTACCTCGCGGAAGGCGCGAACTCAGCGGGCGCGCACCTGGCGGGCGCGCTTCCTCATCGTGATGTCGCCGGCAACGCGCTGTCGACAGCGGGCCTCAACGCTCGTGCGATGCTGGAATCGCCGCTCAAGGCGTACGTGTTGGTCGGTGGAATCGACGTCGACCACGATCTTGGCGTCGCACGCGCCTCCCAAACGTTGCGCTCGGCCGAATGCGTGATCGCTCTCACGCCGTATATGAGCGAAGCGACGGGACGCAACGCCACCATCCTGCTGCCGATCGGGACTTTCGCCGAGACTTCGGGGACCTACGTCAACCTGGAAGGACGCTGGCAGAGTTTCGCGGGAGCGGCGAAGCCAGTCGGGGAATGCCGGCCGGGCTGGAAGGTGCTGCGTGTCCTCGGCAACCTGCTCAACCTTCCGGGCTTCGACTACATCTCCTCTGAGGCGGTGCGTGATGAGGTCAAGACGCTGAACCGCGATGCGCGCGCAGACAACGCGCTTGCCGTGCGCCGGACCCTCAACGGCTCGCGCCCTACGGGCGTCGTGGCCGATGTGCCGATGTATGGAATCGATGCCATCGTGCGCCGGGCACCGGCCTTGCAGCACACGCGTGAAGCACTACAGGCCTCGTCCACCTAGCCGCGCAGCGGAATCAACGAACCAATGCTCGAATGGTTTGAAAGTAACTGGCTCGCGATCCCGGAGACGGTCCGTGAAACGATCGTCACCTCGATACTCGCGATTGCGGTGGTGATTGCGCTGGTCCTGTGCGTCGCGATGCTCACCTACGTGGAGCGCAAGGTGATCGGCTACATGCAGGTACGCATCGGTCCGAACCGCGTCGGGCCGATGGGCCTGCTGCAGCCGTTCGCGGACGTCATCAAGCTGATCCTGAAGGAGATCATCCTGCCGGCGAATGCCGCGCGCTTCCTGTTCCTGATCGCGCCGTTGATTTCCATTGCGGCGGCCATCGCGGCCTGGGCCGTGGTGCCGTTCTCCCCGGAATTCGTGTTCTCCAATATCGACGCCGGACTCCTTTATATCCTGGCGCTCACCTCGACCAGCGTGTACGGAATCATCATCGCGGGCTGGGCGACCAACTCGAAGTACGCCTTCCTCGGCGCGATGCGCTCGGCCGCGCAGATGGTCGCCTACGAGATCGCGATGGGGTTCGCGCTCGTGGGCGTGCTGATGGCGGCCGGAAGTCTCAATCTCGGCACGATCATCCGCGCACAGGCGGGCGGCGTGCTGCACTGGAATCTGCTCTGGCTCCTGCCGCTGTTCCTGGTCTATTTCATCTCGGGTGTCGCCGAAACCAACCGCGCGCCGTTCGATGTGGCGGAGGGTGAGTCCGAGATCGTCGCGGGCTTTCACGTCGAGTATTCGGGCACGGCATTCGCGACGCTGTTCGTGTTGCCCGAGTACGCCAACATGTTCCTGATCTCGGCGCTCACGTCGATATTCTTCCTCGGCGGCTGGCTGTCGCCGTTCGAAGGCATAGCGCCGGACACCTTCGTCGCCCAGCCGAGCTTCTTCTGGCTCGCGCTCAAGATCGCGTTCTTCATCTTCGTCTACCTGTGGCTGCGCGCGACGTTCCCCCGTTATCGCTACGACCAGATCATGCGGCTCGGCTGGAAGGTGCTGATTCCGATAACGCTGGTGTGGATCGCGGTGGAAGGTGTGATGGCGTACTTTGCAGTCGGACCCTGGGCGAAGTAGCAGATGGCAACAGTACGCCATTGGCTGAAGACGCTGACCCTCTGGGAACTGTTCCAGGGCCTGAGCGTCACGCTGCGGCACTTCTTCCGCAAGAAGATAACGGTTCAGTACCCGGAAGAGAAGACACCGCAATCGGTGCGCTTCCGTGGGCTGCATGCGCTGCGCCGCTATCCGAACGGTGAAGAGCGCTGCATCGCCTGCAAGCTCTGCGAAGCCGTGTGTCCTGCCCTGGCGATCACGATCGAATCGGACGTGGGTCCGGACGGCACGCGTCGCACGACGCGCTATGACATCGATCTCTTCAAGTGCATCTACTGCGGCTTCTGCGAAGAGGCGTGCCCCGTCGATGCGATCGTCGAGACGCGCATTCACGAGTACCACATGGAGAATCGCGGCGAGAACATCATGACCAAGGACAAGCTCCTCGCGGTGGGGGAGCGTTACGAGGCGATGATCGCCGCCGACAGGGCCGCGGACGCGAAGTACCGATGATGGTCAGGGCTCAGGTCGGGGGATTGCCGTGTTCGTAGAGATTCTCTTCTACGCCTTCGCCGCCGTGCTGGTGGCGGCCGCTCTCGGCGTCATCACCTCGCGCAACCCGGTGCACTCGGCGCTGTTCCTGGTGCTCGCGTTCTTCACCAGCGCGGCCATCTGGCTGCTGCTCGAGGCTGAGTTCCTCGCGATCGTGCTGGTGCTGGTCTATGTCGGCGCAGTGATGGTGCTGTTCCTGTTCGTCGTCATGATGCTCGACATCAATCTCGAGGAACTCCGCAAGGGCTTCACCCGTTATGCGCCGCTCGGCGTGCTGATCGCGCTGGTGATGGTCGCCGAGATCATCAACGTCATCTGGGTGAAGCGACTTGGGCAGCAGGCAATCTCGGGCAGCGCGCCGCTACCGGTCGACTACAGCAACACGAAGGCGCTCGGTGCGATCCTGTACACGAAGTACGTGTATCCGTTCGAGATCGCGGCCGTGATCCTGCTGGTGGCGATCGTCGCGGCCATCGCGCTCACGATGCGACGTCGCGTCGGTCTGAAAAAGCAGAACATCTCGCAACAGATCGCGGTACAGCGCAAAGACCGGGTGCGCATCGTCAAGGTCGAGTCGGAGAAGACGCAGTGATCACGCTTGCGCATGTGCTGACGCTTTCGGCGATTCTTTTTGCGCTGAGCGTCGCCGGGATCTTCCTCAACCGCAAGAACGTGATCCTGCTGCTGATGTGCATCGAACTGATGCTGCTTGCGGTCAATTTCAATTTCGTGGCGTTCTCGCGCTTCCTCGGCAACATCGATGGCCAGGTGTTCGTGTTCTTCATTCTCACGGTCGCAGCCGCCGAGTCGGCGATCGGGCTCGCCATCCTCGTGGTGCTGTTCCGCGAGCGGCGCAGCATCAATGTCGAAGAACTGAACACGATGCAGGGCTAGCAGCGCATGAATCCCGACATCCTGCTGGCCATCGTTGTGCTGCCCTTGGGGGCGGCCATTATCGCCGGGCTGTTCGGCCGCGTGATCGGCCGCGTGGGTGCGCACGGCATCACGATCGGCGCGGTGGGCGCCTCGTTCGTGCTTTCAGTGATAGTCCTCAAGCAGATCCTGTGGGACGGCGTGCCGACCTACAACGCGCCGGTGTACACCTGGCTGGTAAGCGATGGCATCAGCGCACAGGTTGGCTTCCTGATCGACCGGCTGACCGCGCTGATGATGGTGGTCGTGACCTTCGTTTCCTTCTGCGTGCACGTCTACACGATCGGCTACATGGCGGACGATGACGGCTATCAGCGCTTCTTCAGCTACATCTCGCTGTTCACGTTCTCGATGCTGATGCTGGTGATGTCGAACAACTTCCTGCAGCTGTTCTTCGGCTGGGAAGCGGTCGGCGTCGTGTCATATTTGCTGATCGGTTTCTGGTACACGCGGCCGACGGCCATCTTCGCCAACCTCAAGGCCTTCATCGTCAACCGAATCGGCGACTTCGGCTTCATCATCGGGATCGCGGCCATCGTCTACTTCACCAACTCGCTCGATTACCAGACGGTGTTCGGGCAGGCCCCGCAGCTCGCCACCGAGACCCTGCAGGTCGCGAAGGATCACACCTGGTCAGCGATGACGCTGATCTGCATCTGCCTCTTCATCGGAGCGATGGGCAAGTCGGCGCAGATGCCGTTGCACGTGTGGCTGCCGGATTCGATGGAGGGCCCGACGCCCATCTCTGCGTTGATCCACGCGGCAACGATGGTCACCGCGGGGATATTCATGGTCGCCCGCATGTCGCCGCTATTCGAATACTCGGAGACGGCACTGAGCTTCGTGCTGGTGATTGGCGCCACCACGGCATTCTTCATGGGCCTGCTGGGCATCGTCAGCAACGACATCAAGCGGGTCATCGCGTACTCGACGCTTTCGCAGCTCGGCTACATGACGGTGGCTCTCGGCGCCTCGGCCTACGGCGCGGGCATCTTTCATCTGATGACGCACGCGTTCTTCAAAGCGCTGCTGTTCCTGGCGGCCGGCTCGGTGATCATCGCGCTCCACCATGAGCAGGACATGCGCAAGATGGGCGGGCTGTTCAAGTACATGAAGATCACCGCCATCACTTCCTGGATCGGGGCGCTGGCACTCATCGGGACGCCCTTCTTCTCGGGCTTCTATTCCAAGGACGCGATCATCGAGGCGGTACACGAGTCGCATCGCTGGGGCGCGAACTACGCCTACTGGTGCGTGCTGCTCGGCGTATTCGTTACTGCGCTTTACACATTCCGGCTGATCTTCCTGACCTTCCACGGGCCGGAGCGTTTTGCGCATGCAGGCGAGGGCGATCATCACAAAGTCTCACAGGACGTGCCGGAGACGCATGGCCACGAAGTGCACGACTCGCACGGCGCACACGATCACAAGCCGCGCGAGAGCCCCTGGGTGGTCACCGTGCCCCTGATCCTGCTGGCGATCCCTTCAGTCGTCATCGGTTTCTACACCGTAGACCCGGTGCTGTTCGGCAACTACTTCGGCAGCTCGATCTTCGTGCTCGAGCACCACAACGTGGTCGGCGAGATCGCCCATGAATTCCACGGACCGGCGAGTTTCGCGCTGCACGCGTTCATCACGCCCGGGCCCTTCTGGCTCGCGGCCGCAGGCGTCCTCACGGCGTACCTGTTTTTCCTCAGGAACCCGGCGTGGGCCGACGCCGCGGAGCGACGCTTGCGAGTGCTCTACACGGTGCTCGTCAACAAGTACTACTTCGACTGGGTCAACGAAAACGTGATCGCGCCACTCGCCCGTGGTGTCGGACGCCTGTTCTGGAAGGGCGGCGATGAACTGCTGATCGACGGCGTCATCGTCAACGGATCTGCGCGTGGCATCGGCCTCGTGGCCTCAGTCGTGCGGCAGGTCCAGTCGGGATACCTGTATCACTACGCATTCGCGATGATCATCGGCCTGTCAGCGCTGCTGGCCTGGCTGCTGACCCGATAACGAAAAGGAGAAACATGCTGAGCGGGATGGGGCTGCTGAGCCTTCTGATCTGGTTGCCGATCGCGGCGGGGCTCCTCGTGCTCGCCTGCGGCGAGAGCCGGGCTGTCATCGGGCGCTGGATTTCGCTCGCCGCGTCCCTGATCACGTTCGGCGCCAGCATTCCGCTGTTCACACGCTTCGACGGCGCCAGCGCCGCCCCGCAGTTCACCGAGCGCTTCCCCTGGATCACGACCTTCAAGGCGGACTATTACCTCGGCGTCGACGGAATCTCGATGCCGCTGATCCTGCTCACGACCCTGATGACCGTGCTGGTGGTGATCGCCAGCTGGACGGTGATCGAGAAGCGCATCTCGCAGTACTTCGCCTCGTTCCTGGTCATGGAGGGGCTGATGAACGGCGTGTTCGCGGCCCAGGACGCGCTCCTTTTCTATGTCTTCTGGGAAGCGATGCTGATCCCGATGTTCATCATCATCGGTGTGTGGGGCGGGCCGCGGCGCGTGTACGCGACCATCAAGTTCTTCCTGTACACGTTCCTGGGCTCGGTCTGCATGCTGGTGGCACTCATATATATGTACCTGCAGAGCGGGAGCTACGAGATCGCCGCGTTCCAGGCCCTTCCGCTAGGCATGCGCGCCCAGATGCTCATCTTTTTTGCATTCCTGCTGGCGTTCGCCGTGAAGGTGCCGATGGTGCCGGTGCATACCTGGCTTCCCGATGCGCACGTCGAAGCGCCGACCGGCGGCTCGGTGATCCTGGCCGCGATCATGCTGAAGATGGGCGGCTACGGTTTCCTGCGCTTCAGCCTGCCGATCACGCCCGATGCGAGCCGCGAGCTCGACTGGCTGATCATCACGCTGTCGCTGGTAGCCGTGGTCTATATCGGCTTCGTCGCGCTCGTGCAGCAGGACATGAAGAAGCTGATCGCGTATTCCTCGATCGCGCACATGGGCTTCGTGACCCTCGGCTCCTTCATCGCCTTCGACATCTACGCCAACACCGGGGCTCTCAAGGGGGCCGCGATGGGCATCGATGGCGCGATGGTGCAGATGATCTCGCACGGCCTGATCTCAGGCGCGCTGTTCCTGTGCGTCGGCGTGATGTACGACCGCCTGCACAGTCGCGAGATCAGTGCGTACGGTGGCGTGATCAACACGATGCCGAAGTTTGCGGCATTCATGGTGCTCTTCGCCCTGGCGAATTCAGGGCTGCCTGGTACCTCCGGGTTCGTGGGTGAGTTCCTCGTGATCATCGCGAGCTTCAAGGCGAACATCTGGTATGCAGTGCTCGCCGGGACGACTCTCGTGCTCGGCGCTTCCTACACGCTGTGGCTGGTGAAGCGCGTGATCTTCGGGCCCGTCGCGAACACTGGTGTCGCCTCACTGCAGGACCTGAACGCCCGCGAGTTCATCGTGCTGGGCGTATTGGCGGTCGGCGTACTGCTCTTGGGCGTGTGGCCCGCACCGCTCCTCGACAGCATGCACGGCACGGTCCAGCAGCTGGTTCAGCAGCTCATGCTGTCGAAGCTCGGGAACTGACTACATGGATTTCACCTCGTTCAATCTCGTTCCCGCCTACGCCGAGCTTTTCGTGCTCGCGGCGACCTGTCTCATCCTGGTCATCGACCTGTTCCTCAGCGACAAGCAGCGCTGGATCACCGCTACGCTGACGCTCGCTACGCTTGCCGGCGCAGCCCTGATCACGACGCATGTCTCCGGTGTGACCGAGCGCGTCGTGACCCTGAATGGAATGTACGTTGCGGACCCGATGGGCGATGTGCTGAAGCTGTTCGTGTACCTGATCGTCGGCGTCTCGCTTCTCTACGCGCGCGGCTATCTCGCCAAGCGGGAGCTCTTCCGCGGCGAGTATTACGTGCTCTCGCTCCTCGCAATGCTTGGGATCATGGTGATCATCTCGGGCAACAGCCTGCTGACGATCTATCTCGGCGTCGAGCTCCAGGCGCTCGCGCTCTATGCGATGGTCGCGTTCAACCGGGAGTCAGGCATCGCTGCGGAATCGGCGATGAAGTACTTCGTGCTGGGTGCGATCGCGTCGGGGACGCTGCTGTACGGCATTTCGATCATCTATGGCGTCACCGGTACGTTCGCGCTTGATGACGTAGCGCGCGCGCTGATCGACATCTCGCCGAATGACGTGGGGCTTCTCTTTGGCGTCGCGTTCATCGTCGTGGGCGTCGCCTTCAAGTTTGGCGCGGTACCGTTCCACATGTGGATTCCGGACGTCTATCACGGCGCGCCGACCTCCGTGACGCTGTTCCTGGGCTCCGCGCCGAAGATTGCTTCATTCGCGTTTGCAATTCGCGTCCTGGCCGAGGGTCTTGCGGCGACCGGAACCGCGTGGACCGAGATGCTCACGGTCCTCTCGATACTGTCGATGGGCCTGGGCAACATCGTCGCGATCGCGCAGACCAACCTCAAGCGGATGCTGGCGTACTCGACGATTTCGCACGTCGGTTTCATCCTGCTGGGGATCCTCACCGGCACCACGCGCGGCTACCAGGCGTCCATGTTCTACACGCTGGCGTACGTGATTACGGCGGTCGGGTCCTTCGGCATGATCCTGTTCCTGAGCCGCAAGGGGTTCGAGGCGGATCAGCTCGATGACTTCAAGGGCCTCAACCAGCGCAGCCCCTGGTATGCCGCCGTCATGCTGATGCTGATGTTCTCGACCGCGGGCGTGCCGCCCTTCATCGGCTTCTTCGCCAAGCTGTACGTGATTCTCGCGGTCCTCGACCACGGCATGGTTTGGCTCGCGCTGGTGGCGATCTTCTTCTCCGTGATCGGTGCCTTCTACTACATCCGCATCGTGAAACTGATGTACTTCGACGATCCGCA
>Ga0137409_10002618_pt1 | contig 19217 bp, 14 predicted proteins | sample CZODoug1_16funga_FD_122059 | JGI IMG/M metagenome (GOLD analysis project Ga0137409, IMG submission 122059) | Vadose zone soil fungal communities from Angelo Coast Range Reserve, California, USA - CZODoug1_16fungal (Hybrid Assembly) | ecosystem: Environmental > Terrestrial > Soil > Vadose zone... | reverse complement strand
CGGTGAATACGTTCCCGGGTCTTGTACACACCGCCCGTCACACCATGGGAGTTGATTGCACCAGAAGCAGGTAGCCTAACCGCAAGGGGGGCGCCTACCACGGTGTGTTCAATGACTGGGGTGAAGTCGTAACAAGGTAGCCGTACGGGAACGTGCGGCTGGATCACCTCCTTTAAAGAGACAGCGTCAAAGAACGTGTCTGCGCGAGCCTCCCTTCACAAGTTACTTATTCTAATGTTTAGTTGGCAGGTGCCCTTCGTGGGCAACCCGACGCAGGCCCCTATGGTTTTAACTTACGGGGGTCTGTAGCTCAGTTGGTTAGAGCGCACCCCTGATAAGGGTGAGGTCGGAGGTTCAACTCCTCCCAGACCCACCAAATCCGTTCGTGGGTCCCGCGTCGAGACCAGCGCCGCTGCTTCCGCGAGTCATCGGAAGGGGCCATAGCTCAGCTGGGAGAGCGTCGCGTTTGCAACGCGAAGGTCGTCGGTTCGATCCCGACTGGCTCCACCAGACCAACTATTCGAATCACAGCGTGTCATGAGTCATGCGCGAGTCGTCCGATCACGGACGAGCGCATGAGTCATGGCATGCGAGTCATGAGACTCGTATGTGTTCTTTAAAAATTCGGCAATTTGTTTTGATGTCTGACTTCAAGCGAAAGCTTGCAAGTTGGGTGTCGCATTCGAGAACCAGTTGATTGAGTGATGTAACTCCAAATCGCTTGGGGTTATATGGTCAAGTGAATAAGCGCACATGGTGGATGCCTTGGCGACAGAAGGCGATGAAGGACGTGGTAGCCTGCGATAAGCTTCGGGGAGCCGGCAAATATGCTTCGATCCGAAGATTTCCGAATGGGGAAACCCACCGCTTCGGCGGTACTCTTTACTGAATACATAGGTGGAGAGAGCGAACCCGGTGAATTGAAACATCTCAGTAACCGGAGGAATAGAAATCAACCGAGATTCCGTTAGTAGTGGCGAGCGAAAGCGGAACAGCCCAGTGCTCATAATTGCGTAAGTCTTAGTGGAACAGTCTGGAAAGTCTGGCCATAGCGGGTGATAGCCCCGTACATGAAAAGGCGAGCGCATGGAGCACAAAGAGTAGGGCGGGACACGTGCAATCCTGCCTGAACATAGGGGGACCATCCTCTAAGGCTAAATACTCTCTGTCGACCGATAGTGAACTAGTACCGTGAGGGAAAGGCGAAAAGAACCCCGGAGAGGGGAGTGAAATAGAACCTGAAACCGTGTGCGTACAAGCAGTGGGAGCCCCGCAAGGGGTGACTGCGTACCTTTTGTATAATGGGTCAGCGAGTTACTTTTAGTGGCAAGGCTAACCGAATAGGGGAGCCGTAGGGAAACCGAGTCTTAATCGGGCGTTTCAGTCGCTAGGAGTAGACCCGAAGCCAGTCGATCTATCCATGTCCAGGGTGAAAGTAGGGTAACACCTACCGGAGGCCCGAACGAACCACTGTTGCAATAGTGCGTCGATGAGGTGTGGATAGGAGTGAAAGGCTAATCAAGGCTGGCGATAGCTGGTTCTCCCCGAAAGCTATTTAGGTAGTGCCTCGTGTCATTCACCCTGGGGGGTAGAGCACTGTTTAGACTAGGGGAACATCCCGTTCTACCAAATCTATGCAAACTCCGAATACCCAGGAGTGTTATCACGGGAGACACACGGCGGGTGCTAACGTCCGTCGTGAAGAGGGAAATAACCCAGACCATCAGCTAAGGTCCCAAAGTTTCGGCTAAGTGGTAAACGATGTGGGAAGGCTAAAACAGCTAGGAGGTTGGCTTAGAAGCAGCCATCCTTTAAAGAAAGCGTAATAGCTCACTAGTCTAGTCGGCCTGCGCGGAAGATTTAACGGGGCTTAAGCCGAGCACCGAAGCTATGGGTGTGATTATCTTCGGATAGTTACGCGGTAGGGGAGCGTTCTGTACGCCTGCGAAGGTGAACTGCGAGGTTTGCTGGAGGTATCAGAAGTGCGAATGCTGACATGAGTAACGTTAATGCGGGTGAAAAACCCGCACGCCGAAAACCCAAGGTTTCCTGAGCTATGTTAATCAGCTGAGGGTGAGTCGGATCCTAAGGCGAGACCGAAAGGTGTAGTCGATGGAAAGCAGGTTAATATTCCTGCACCGATTATTACTGCGATGGGGTGACGGAGAAGGCTAAACAATCCGGGGTTGGTTCCCGGTTCAAGGTCGTAGGGAGAGATTCCAGGTAAATCCGGAGTCTCGTTAATCCCAAGAACTGAGTACGAGGACTCTTCGGAGTTCGAAGTCGTTGACGCCACGCTTCCAGGAAAAGCCTCTAAGCTTCAGGTAATGATCGTCCGTACCGCAAACCGACACTGGTGGGTGAGAGGAAAACTCTAAGGCGCTTGAGAGAACTCGGGTTAAGGAACTCTGCAATTTGACACCGTAACTTCGGGAGAAGGTGTGCCTTTGTTTGTGATGGGATTTACTCCCTGAGCAGATAGAGGTCTCAGATAATCGGGGGCTGCGACTGTTTACCAAAAACACAGGACTCTGCGAACACGAAAGTGGATGTATAGGGTCTGACGCCTGCCCGGTGCCGGAAGGTTAATTGATGGGGTCAGCCGCAAGGCGAAGCTCCTGATCGAAGCCCCGGTAAACGGCGGCCGTAACTATAACGGTCCTAAGGTAGCGAAATTCCTTGTCGGGTAAGTTCCGACCTGCACGAATGGCGTAACGCTGGCCCCACTGTCTCGACCCGAGACTCAGTGAAGTTGAAATCGCTGTGAAGATGCGGCGTAGCTGCGGAAAGACGGAAAGACCCCGTGAACCTTTACTACAGCTTTACACTGAACTTTGAACTTGTTTGTGTAGGATAGGTGGGACCCTATGAAGCGGAGGCGCTAGCTTTCGTGGAGGGAACGTTGAAATACCACCCTGACAATTTCGGAGTTCTAACCTCGGCCCGTTATCCGGGCTGGGAACAATGTATGGTGGGTAGTTTGACTGGGGCGGTCTCCTCCCAAAGAGTAACGGAGGAGTGCAAAGGTACGCTCAGCGCGGTCGGTCATCGCGCACAGAGTGCAATGGCATAAGCGTGCTTAACTGCGAGACGTACATGTCGAGCAGGTGCGAAAGCAGGTCATAGTGATCCGGTGGTTCTGTATGGAAGGGCCATCGCTCAACGGATAAAAGGTACTCCGGGGATAACAGGCTTATTCCTCCCAAGAGTCCACATCGACGGAGGAGTTTGGCACCTCGATGTCGGCTCATCACATCCTGGGGCTGTAGCAGGTCCCAAGGGTTCGGCTGTTCGCCGATTAAAGTGGTACGCGAGCTGGGTTCAAAACGTCGTGAGACAGTTTGGTCCCTATCTTCCGTAGCCGTTGGAGATTTGAGGGTGAGCTGTCCTTAGTACGAGAGGACCGGGATGGACGCACCTCTGGTGTTCCGGTTGTCACGCCAGTGGCACTGCCGGGTAGCTATGTGCGGACGGGATAACCGCTGAAAGCATCTAAGCGGGAAGCCCCCCCCAAGATTAGATCTCCCTGGGAGCTCGACTCCCCTAAAGGGCCCACGAAGACTACGTGGTTGATAGGCTGGGTGTGTACGGCCAGTAATGGCTTCAGCTAACCAGTACTAATTGCCCGTGAGGCTTGACCATATAACCTCAAGTGGTTTGGTCCACGAGAGGACTGATGCCGATGGAGCGATTCCATCGTGAACGCGACAGGCGTCGAAACAGAAACTCACCGGATTGGAGGCGCGTGAAGCCGCTACCGCTTTGGTAGCGGCTTCATGAACCTTTAACAGTTTGCCTGGCGGCCATAGCGAGTGGGAACCACCCGATCCCATTCCGAACTCGGAAGTGAAAACGCTCTGCGCCGATGGTAGTGTGCCTTTCAGGCATGCCAGAGTAGGTCACCGCCAGGCTTCAAACAAAAAACCCCTGAGGTCGAAAGATCTCAGGGGTTTTTTCTATCGCGTGTGAGTGGCGCTAGCCGTCGGCAGGCACGAGTTTGCCGGCGAAGAGATTGCAGGGACGCCACGCTTCGCCCGCCGCGCCCTGCAGTTGCAGGCAGGCGGTGCGGCCTGTTCGTCGCCGCCGAGGTGGGCGGCACTCGTCGGAGCGGCGCTATCGTCAAGCTAGAGCTTCGACGCAAGACCAGAGGGTCGCCGAAAGGCAACACCTCGTACTCCCCAGGTCTGGGGCGTTTCACTTATCCCCATGCGTATTTGAACCCCATTGCGTAGCGGGCGAGACTTAGACATAAAACAGTAGTACATAAGACCGTAGTAATGGTCGCATCGGGTGGGGAGACCATGCTGGTCCATGCGTATAAGCATGCTCGGCTCATGGAAGAGTCCGAGGCACGGGTCGAGATGGCGGCGAGCTTTGACTCGCCCGCTGACTTGCTCGTGGCCAGCCGCCTGCTGGAGCACCCGGACGCATATCGGCGCTGGGAAGCGGAGCACGATCGTCTGATGCGCGCGGTGTCGGAGCCGGCGCGCCTGGCTCGCCAGGTGGTCGCGTTGCGCTCGACTGCGTTCACACTCGTACACCGCAAGGCAACATTCGAATATCTGCGTGATCGGCAGATTACCGGGGTGAGGCGGCGCCGCCTGTTTGCGTTCTTCTGCGGATTTCGCGACTACACCAATGCGGTGCTCGCGGAGCACGGCAACTACGTGCGCTGCAGTTCGAGCTACCTGTGTGCGCATCATCTCGCCGAGCATTTGATGCAGGACGCGGCCTTTGACGAGCCGCTGCGAATCTACGAGCAGTGGTACTCGGAGTACTTCCGGACATTCTGCGACACGGCGCTGGCCGAGACCGAGGAAGAGAAGCAGGCGACCGCTCCGATGGACGCGCTGAAGCCTCTGCTCAAGTACCAGTTGGCGGAGGCGCGCAAGGCGATACTGGAGATGCCGCAGATGCCGGCGGAGGACTGGCGTGAAGCGCAGATTCGCAAGCCGACCGGGGACACGCAGAGGTTGCGCGCGATATTCGGCAGCATGAATCGCACCAACTGATCTCATCGTGCGGCGGGTCGCCGCGTGATCACATGATTGTTCGCATCTGGCACGGACAGGTTCCGCGAAATCGCGCCGATGAATACGCGGCGTTCCTCGAGCGGCGCGCGATCCCTGACTACCGGGCCATCGCCGGCAACCTCGACGTGGCGATCCTGCGCCGCGACGAGCGGGAAGTAACTCACTTCCTCACCGTCACTCGCTGGATTTCGGAGGAGGCGATCCACGCCTTCGCCGGAACTGAGGTCCTCAAGGCCAAGTACTATCCCGAGGACGAGCGCTTCCTCATGGAATTCGAGCCCGAGGTTCAGCACTTCACCGTGGTGGCAGGCAGTCCCTGAGCCGCGAACCGGCGTGGCCCCGGCGGGTCGCCGCGCAATGCCTCAGTCAGCGCCAGCGCCGCTTTGCGCAGCGCCAGCGCCAGTTGCTGTGCGGAGCAGGCGGATTGCCCTGCCAGCCAGGCGGCGATGGGTGCGAACAGCGCCTCGGCCAGCTGAATCGCCGCGAGACGCGTAGGCAAGAGAAGCGCCGTGCGTCTCGCCGGCGCCTCTGCGCGCAGACGCTGTTCGATGAGCCGCACGAGCACGGCGACCGTGCGCCGTCGCATCGGCCCGGCGAAAATACCCGGTGCCACCGCGCGGTTCGACCAGAAGTGCTCGAGCAGCGCCGTCAGCGCCGCTGTGTTGTCGCGCGGCTGCAGCGCGTCGGCGAGTACTGCAAACGGACCGCCGAGGCTTGCGGCAAGAATTGCATCCTTGCCGGAGAAGTGCTCGTAGAGCGTCGAGCGGCCGACACCTGCGCGCACGACGATGTCGCGTACGGTGATGTCCTCATACGGAGCCTTCAGGACCAGCGTAAAGAAGGCGTCGAGCAGTGCCTGACGGGTTTTCTGCACACGCCTGTCGCGCGGGGATCGAATGGCCTGTCTCACTTAACTCAAGTCCGATGCGACCAGCGGCTGCGTTAGCGGACGTTGCGGGGCAGGTGTCCGGCTACGGTGCGGATCATGCCGGTATCGTAAGCGAAAGTGCCACAGGAGAGCATCGTGCCCGAGAACCTCCCAGGGGAGGCCCGTAGCCGCGCCGCTGCGCGGGCGGCGGGCGCACTGCTCATTGGCGGGTCGATCCTCGAGATCGCGGCGATGGCTCACCATCCTTCGGTGCACGCGCACGATCTGGCCGCAGTCCTCGTGCAGCTGCGGGCGCTGAGCGCGGCGTCGGCGTGGGTGCATGGCGTGCTCATCGCACTCATGCTGACCGTCTTTTTCGCGCTGACCGAGTTCGCGTGGCAGCGCGGTATCACGCGGCCCGCGATCAGGGCCGGACTCATCGCTTATGCAGCGGGAGTCGTGGCGATGATGGGCGCTGCCCTGGTGGATGGCTTTGTCACGCCGCGGGTGGCGTTCCTGGCTGAGGGCCTGCGCGCCGCTGATCTTTCGATCACGGCGCAACTGCTCCACCTGTGCATTCTTTTCAACCAGGCGCTGGCGCACCTCGGCGCCATCGCCATGTCGGTAGCAATCATCGCGTGGTCGCTGGATCTTCTGCGCCGTGCGGGATTTGAGCGCGCGCTGGGTGCCGCCGGAATAGCGATCGGCCTCGGCTGCGTCGCGGCGCTGATCGCGGGCGTGCTGCAGCTCGACGTGCACGGGATGATGCTGGTGCTCGCACTGCAGGCTGCCTGGACGATCGGCCTCGGTGTGCTGCTGATTCACCACCCGATGCCGTAATCCTCGCCGTGATTGCTCGATCCGCCCCAGAGTGTGCCATGGGCGCGATCGATGAAAATGGCGTTGATGGGGCCTGAGCTGCGCTCTTCGAACTCGAGCTGGTAGCCCATGCGCGTGAGCTCCTGCCGCACCCACGGCGGGGTCACGGTGTTGAGCGTGAGCCTGCCGGGAAACGACTGGTGGTCGGCGAAGGAATCGCGCATCTGGTAGCTGGTGATGTTGGCCGCCTCCGTCGCCTCCTGCACCGTCATGGCGAACTCGACGATGTTCAGGAAGAACTGCAGCAGGTTCTGGTCCTGCGTATCGCCGCCCTGGACGGAAAAGACCAGGAACGGTTTGCCGCCCTTCAGCGCCAGGGACGGAGTGAGCGTCGCGCGCGGCCGCTTGCCCGGCTGCACGACGTTGAACGGATTCTCGTTAGCATCCAGCACGAAGCTCTGCATGCGCTGGCTCAGGCCGATGCCGGTATGACCGGCTATCACGGCCGGTGTCCAGCCGCCGCTCGGCGTCACCGACACCGCCCACCCCTCCTCATCCGCAGCCTCGACGCTGGTCGTGCCTGAGCGGAACGTGCGGTCGAACTCGGCCAGGGTCACCGGAGTCTGCGCCGGCATGCGACTGTGCCAGTTCTCGAGAATCGACAGGTAAGGGTTCTTTTCGCCCTGGAACCGATACGGATCGCCGGGCCGGATGTCGGGATCATTGTGGTCCGGGCGCACGAGTCTGGCGCGCTCGCGCGCGTAGTCCTTCGACAGCAGTCCCCTGATCGGCGGGGCCGGTGAAAAGCTCGGGTCACCGTAATAGAAATCGCGATCGGCATAGGCGAGGTTCATCGCCTGGTAGAGCGTATGGATGTAACGGGCGCTGTCATACCCCATCGCCTTGAGATCGAAATTCTCGAGAATGTTGAGCGCCTGCAGCATCACCGGACCCTGCACCCAGGTCGTGAGCTTGTAGACTTCGATCCCCTTGTAGCTGGTGTGCACCGGCTCCTCGATCTTTACCTTCCAGTTGGCGAGATCCTCGGCGGTGAACAGACCTCCGAGCTCGCGCACGGCACCCACCAGGTCGTGTGCGATGTCACCCCTGTAGAAGCGCTCGTAGGCGGCGTAGATGGCGGCCTTGCGATCCTTGCCGGCGGCGAGTGCCCGGCGTTCGGCCTCTACCAGCTTGCGCAGCGTCTCGGCCAGATCCGGCTGGCGGAAGATCTCGCCGGGCTCCGGCGCTTCGTGAGCCTTGCCCGGATGCACCAGCATCACGCGCTTCGAGTCGGGCCACTGCTTGATGATGTCCTTGTAGTGTTCGATGATGTTGACCAACTCCGCTTCCATCGGATAGCCGTCCGCCATCTCGATCGCGGGCGCGAGCACCTGCGCAAGGCTCATCGTCCCGTACTCCGCGAGCATGGTCATGAGTCCCCCGGGTGTGCCGGGCGTGACCGCGGCGAGCGGACCGTATTCCGGCGGGTATTTCATCCCGAGCTTGTGGAAGTACTCGGGCGTGGCACCGGTGGGCGCGACACCCAGACCGTTGATGCCGATCACTTTGCCGGTGTTGGGGTTGTAGATGATCGCCTGGGTCTCCCCGCCCCAGGACAACGTGTCCCACATGGTGGAAGTCGCGGCGATCATTGCGCACGCGGCGTCCACCGCGTTCCCGCCGTGCTCGAAGATCCTGGCGCCCGCGGTGGCGGCGAGCGGCTTGCCGGTCACCGCCATCCAGTGCCGACCGTGCAGCGCAGGCTTCTGGGTGCGCGCCTGAGCCTCGGGCGCGGCAGCGCCCTGCAGCACCGCTCCGCCCAACAGCAGGGCGGCGCCCATGCGTGCGCTCTTCCTCAGGTCCCCGGGTGCACCCATAGATCCCCTCATCGGTCGCTCGCCGTGGAGCATATGGCAGACTAAACGCGTGCGCCACGCGGCGTGTGCGGCGGCGCGACCTCGGGGAGGCACGTGTGACAACAGCAGTCACGGTGGTCGATCTTTTCGTGTATCCGGTGAAGTCCGCGCGCGGTATTGCGAAGGCGCGCGCGCGCCTGGCTGCGACGGGGTTCGAGTGGGACCGCCAGTGGATGCTGGTCGATGCCCGGGGGACGTTCCTGAGCCAGCGCACCCTTCCGCAGCTCACGCGCATCGTGCCCGAGATCACCGACGATGCCCTGGTGCTCCACGCCTCGGGCGTGCCGGCGCTGCGCGTGCCGCTGGACAACCGGGGTGAACAGCTGCCGGTGCGGGTGTGGAAGGACGCCTGCGTCGGCGTTGATCAGGGCGGGGCGGCTCACGAATGGGTGAGCCGGGTGGTCGGCCAGGCCGTGCGGCTGGTGCGGGTAGCGCCGGATATGGAGCGCGCGGCCAACCCTGAGTTCGCGGGAACCACGCCGGCACCGTTGGGATTTCCGGACGGCTACCCCCTGTTGGTGTGCAACCGGGCCTCGCTCGAGGATCTGAACCAGCGCCTGCCGCAGCGCATATCCATCGAGCGCTTTCGACCGAATATCGTCCTAAGCGGCCTGCCCGCCTGGGCCGAAGACCGCGTCGATACCCTCACCCTGGGGGCGGTCACGCTGCGGCTGGTGAAGCCCTGCACGCGCTGTTCGATTCCATCGCTTGATCCGAGCAGCGGCGAACGCTCCACGGACCCGCTGCCGGTGCTGCGCACATTCCGCTTCGATCGGGCCCTGCTCGGGGTCACGTTTGGCGAGAACGCCGTCATCGCCCAGGGCACGGGGTGCGAGATCGAGCGCGGCGCCGAATGCCGGGTCACTCTCGACGCCGGCGCGCCACAGGAGTGAGCGCACGACCCGGAGGCAACCGGGTCTGGTGTCGGGCCTGCAAACTGTGCACAGCGCACGGCCTTCCGCCGGCCAGATCCGCCACACTTCCGGAACACGCCGTCGGGGTAGAGTGTGATCCAGTTGGCATTTGGTCTTGGCGCACTGGCCGGAGCAATTCCGGGTGCGGCCATCGGGTTCTGGCTGCTGCGGCGCCGGCGCTTGCGCGCGCGTGCCGATGCCGGACACCAGGGTGCCTTCGAGCAGTGGCCGACCGGCTCGCTGGTCCTGAACACCGCCACCCTGCAGATTGTCGCCGCGAACCCGGCCGCGCTGCGCAGCCTCGGTTACACGCTCGCGGAGGTTCGCGAGCTGCGCTTCGGTGATGTCTTCAGCGCTGAGGGGGTCGATGCGCAGGCCCTCGTCGGCAAGCTCCTGGACGCCACCTCGCGTGTCCCGGTCGAAATGCGCCAGCGCTGCAAGGACGGATCACAGCGCAACGTCGAGGCAAACTGTTATCGGCTGACACTCGGCGAGCAACAGGTGCTCGGGGTGGCGGTCCACGACGTCACGCTGCGCCGCAAGGCCGAGACGCAGCTGCTCGAGCGCCATCAGCACCTGGATCACCTCGCGCACCACGATCAGCTCACCGGGCTGCCGAACCGGCTGTATCTGGCGGCCCACCTGCCGGGCGACATCGAAGAGGCGAAACAGGGCGGCAGCGTGCTCGCGGTGCTGTTCCTGGATCTCGATCGTTTCAAGCACGTCAACGATTCACGCGGACACGAGACCGGCGACAAGCTGCTGAAGACCGTCGCGCAGCGCGTTCGCTCGACCGTGCGCACCCAGGACGTCGTCGTGCGCATGGGTGGGGATGAGTTCGTGGTCATATTGAAGGGCGTGCAGGACACCAGGCAGGTCAACGAAACGGCCGAGCGCATCAACCAGGCACTCAGTGCGCCCATGGTCGTGGACGGCCGCACGCTGGTGACGACCGTGAGTATCGGCGTGGCGCTGTATCCGCACGACGGCGTCGACATGGGTGAGCTGCTGCGGCACTCCGACACGGCGATGTACCAGGCGAAAGACCGCGGCCGCAACAACTTCCAGCTGTTCAGCCCCGGCATGGACCGCAGGCTCAAAGAGCGCATCGCCATCGAGTCGAGCCTGCGCACCGCGCTGCAGAGCGGGCAGCTCGACGTGCACTATCAGCCGATCGTCGACATGGAATCGCACCGTGTCGTGGCGCTGGAGGCGCTGCTGCGCTGGAAGCATCCGAGCCATGGATACGTGCGGCCCGACCGCTTCGTGAGCATCGCGGAAGAGGCCGGCCTGATCGTGCCGATCGGGGACTTCGTGCTGCAACGGGCGATCGAGGACGCAGTGCGCTGGCGGCAGGCGGGAGGGAAGCTCGTGCCCATCGCCTTCAATGTCTCGGCCGTGCAGCTGCAGCGCTCCAATCTCGCGGAAAACATCTCCAGGCTTACCACGCAGTACGGCCTGGAACCGTCCCTGCTGCAGGTCGAACTGACGGAGAGCGCGGTGTTCGAACGGCGCGAGGCACGCAACCGCCAGGCGAGCCAGGACGTCGTGGCGAGCCTGCGCGAGCTCGGTGTGCGCATCGCCATCGATGATTTCGGCATTGGCTACTCGAGCCTCTCGTACCTGAAGCGCTGGCGCGTGGATTCGCTCAAGATCGACCGCAGTTTCGTGCGTGACCTGGTGACGGACCTGAGCGATCTCGCCATCGTCAGTGCCATCATCGCCATGGCCCGCCATCTGAACATCGAAGTGGTTGCGGAAGGTATCGAGGGTTGGCAACAGCTCGAGAAGCTGCGCCAGCTCGGCTGCACGTATGCGCAGGGATATCTGTTTGCCCGGCCGACGCCGGCGCAGGACTGCGCGGGCTACCTGTCCGGGGAGCCGCTCGATCTCACCGCGACCCGGCCGGCGCTCGACCGCCTGGAAGCCACCGGCAGTGGGGACCACTTCCGCGTACTGCGCGCCTGAGTCCCTGAAAGCACGGGCTGCGATCCGCACCTTTTCGGGACGTGCGAGAATGAGCCATGTCGCAGAGCGTCGACAGCTCCCCCGGGTCTGACGGGAAATCGCACCCGCAATGCGCGGATGCCGTACTCATGATCCGGCCTCACGCATTCGGCTACAACCCGGAGACGGCCGCCACCAACACCTTCCAGCGTCCGCAGGACTTGCGCGGTGCCGCGGAGGCGGGTACCCGGGCGCGCGCGGAGTTCGAACGCCTCGCCCAGGCACTGGGCAGCGAAGGCATCAGCGTCTGCGCAGTGGACGACACGGCGCAACCGGCCAAGCCCGATGCGGTGTTCCCCAACAACTGGCTGAGTTTTCATGATGACGGCACGCTGGTGCTGTATCCCATGCACAGCGCGAGCCGCAGGCTCGAGCGCCGGCCGGAGGTCATCGATGCGGCCGTGAAGCGACTCGACTTCAAGGTGTCGCACCTGGTCGATCTCACGCACCACGAGAGGCAGGGAAGATTTCTGGAGGGCACCGGGAGCCTGGTGCTCGATCACGTGCAGCGTGTCGCCTACGCCTGCACCTCGGCGCGCACCCATCCGGAGCTGGTGGCGGAATGGGCGCGGGAGCTGAAGTACGAGGCGGTGATCTTTCAGGCCACCGATCGCGCCGGCGCGCCGCTCTATCACACCAACGTCATGATGTGCATCGGCGAGCGTGCGGTGGTCATCGGCAGCGGGGCGATTGCCCCTGGCGACCGGGATCGGGTCCTCACTCGCCTGCGCGCCAGCGACCGCGAGATCATCGAGATCGGCCATGACGAGATCGCAGCTTTCGCCGGCAACATGCTCGAGCTCGGCACCTGGGACGAGGCGCTGGGGGACGCGCGCGTCCTGGTGATGTCGGACACCGCACGCCGCGCGCTCACGCCTGAGCTGTTCGCACAACTCTCCGGCTGCACCGACACCGTGCTCGCGGTTCCCGTCCCCACCATCGAAAAGCTCGGCGGCGGCAGCGTGCGCTGCATGCTGGCGGAAGTGTTCCGGCCGACGTGATCGAGCTGCTGGTCAAGGGGGGTCTCTCCTATCTCCTGGGTTCGATCCTGGGGAGCCTCGTCATCGGGCGTTTTCGCGGGGTCGACATTCGCGCGCTCGGGAGCGGCAATGCAGGGGCCACCAACGCGCTGCGGACCCAGGGCAGGAGGATCGCGTTCTGGGTGCTGGTGATCGATCTGGCGAAGGGCTGGATCGCGACGCACCTGATCGCACCCGCGCTCCTGCCCGGGATCGCGCCGGCGGCGCCCGCCTTACACGCCTGGTGCGTGACGGTCTGCGGGCTCGCCGTGATACTCGGACATGTCTACCCGCTGTGGTTCGGATTCCGGGGCGGCAAGGGAGTGGCGACCCTGGTGGGCGCCGTGCTCGGCATCCACCCCTGGCTGCTCCTGCCCATGGTGCTCACCTGGCTCGCGGCGGTCATGCTCTTTGGCTTTGTGGGGCTCGCCTCGATGCTGAGCGCGTTCGCGCTCGCGGTCTCGATCGCCCTCAGCGCCGGCAGCCCGCGGGTACCGCTCCTCACCTTCGGAGTACTCGTTGCTTTGCTGATCCTGTTTACGCACCGCTCCAACATTGCGCGCATGAGGGCCGGCACCGAATCGCGCGCCCGCCGCCTGTGGCTGTTCGGATCGCACGGCCGGCAGCCCTGACATGGCGCGTAGCGGCGGATCTGCACTCCCGGAGGCGAACGATTCGACGCCGCTCACGGCGCGCGTGTTCGCACAGCTCTGCGACGGGCGCTTCCACTCCGGCGAGCAGCTCGCGCAGGCACTCGGCGTCAGTCGCAGCGCGATCTGGAAAGCGGCCGGGACGCTCAGGGAGCTGGGCGCGACCCTGCACGCGGTGCGCAATCGAGGCTATCGCCTCGCGAGCGCCAGCGATCGCCTCGATGCGGCGAAGATCCGCGAGCGCCTGGCGCCTGCGGTGCGCGACCACGTGCGCAGTGTCGAGGCCACCTGGTCGACCGCCTCCACCAACAGCGTGCTGCTGGAGCGCGCCAACCCGCCCAGCGGGACGAGCGAGGTCTTTCTCACGGAATACCAGACGGCAGGCCGTGGGCGGCGTGGGCGTGCGTGGCTGGCGTCGCCGGGCGGCGCGATCTGCCTGTCGCTCAGCTGGACGTTCCGCGAAGTGCCGCGTGATCTCGGCGCGCTGAGCCTGGTCATCGGGGTGTGCGCGCTGCGGGCGCTGCGGGAACTGGGGGTGGCCGGCGCCGGGCTCAAATGGCCGAATGACCTGCTGCTCGGCGAGCGCAAACTCGGGGGCGTGCTCATCGAGCTGCGGGCGGAATCGGCAGGCCCGGCATGCGTCGTGATCGGGATCGGAGTGAACATGGCGCTCGGCGCCACACTCCTGCAGAGGATCGCGGAAACCGGGATGGCGGCGACCGATCTCAAGAGCGCCGGCCTCGCGGAGCCGTCCCGTAACTCGGTCGCGGCGGGCCTGGTCAGCGCCTGCCTGCAGGGGCTCCTCGCTTTCGAGCGCGAGGGCCTCAAGCCGTTCATCGAGGAGTGGCGGGCGGCCGATGCGTTGCGCGGGCGGCCGGTGGATGTGACTGCGGCGGAAGGGATCGCGCACGGTGTGGCTCGCGGCGTCGACGTTCACGGGGCGTTGCTGCTCGAGACCCCGCAGGGCGTGAGGCGCTTCATCGCGGGCGATGTGACGCTGAGGCCCGGCTGATGAGGGTGCTGCTCGTCGACATTGGCAACACGCGCATCAAGTGGGCCCCCTTTGATGGTGAGCGCCTGGGCACCCGGCGCGCGGCGGTTCATTCCGCGTGGCGCTCCGCCGACTACGCCCGCCGGCTGTTCGGCTCGGCGCGTCTTCTCGAGGGCATGCTGGTCGCCAGCGTGGCCGGCTCGCGCGTCGATCGGAGGCTCGCAGCCGCCGCCCGGCGCGCAGGAGTCCCGGCGCGATTCGTCACGGTACCGCGGCGTGCGGCAGGTGTGACCGTCGGATATCTGGAGCCCTGGCGTCTGGGGGTCGACCGGTTTGTCGCGGCCGTCGGGGCTCATCATCTTTTCAAGGGGGTAGCGACCTGCGTGGTGGGTGTCGGGACCGCGATGACCATCGACCTGATCACTGCTGCGGGTCGGCACCGCGGCGGAGTGATCATCCCGGCGCCCGGGCTCATGGTCGACGCCCTGCTGAAAAACACCCACGGCATCCGCCGTCGCGCGCGCGGCGGAGCCTCCGGCGCGACGGGACTGTTCGGGCGCTCCACCCGCGCGGCGATCGTCCAGGGGTCCCGCTATGCGGCGGCGGCCACCATCGATCGGGCGGTGGAGGAGGCCAGCACTCTCCTCGGGCGCAGACCCCTGGTGGTGCTGACCGGCGGCGAAGCGCCGGCCGTGCGGCCCCTGGTGCGAAGCAACTGCGTCGGGGTGCCGGATCTCGTGCTCAGGGGGCTGGCGGTTCTTTCTCAGGCCCCGCAGCCGCTGCGCCGGCGTTGATTTAGAATCCATCCTGTGCGGAACGTTCTTTTAGGGCTGCTGTTCGCAAACCTCGTGTACTTTGCGTGGTCCCATTGGGTCGATACGCCCCAGCCGCCGCCCGTGAACGAGAGCATCGGGCGACTGCCGCGTCTGAAGCTCGCGAGTGAACGACCGCCACCGCAGCCAGCGAAGCCAGCGGCGAACACAGCCGACAAGACCGAGCCACCGAAACTGCCCTTATGATGCATGCGACGCCGGCTTAGCACGCTTCAGCGTATGCACGTTGGTGCCGCCGGTCTGGATCGAACAGACGACCTGCCGCTTACAAGGCGGCTGCTCTGCCACTGAGCTACGGCGGCGACGGTCCGGATTGTACGCCACCTCCCCGATCTTCCAGGCTCATCCAAATCATGACGAACCGCATCGATTTGGCTTGGCGTTGCAACGGATCGTGTTGCCGGTGGGCATCGACGGCTCTCGTACGCGGCATCGTGTAAAGCTCTGGCCCTGAAGGATCTCGATCGGGCCTTCTGCAATAAAAAACCGCTGCTCTACCGCCGCCGCCGCGATGAGGTTTGCAAACTCGGGTGCCGAGTAGTGCGTCACGATCCGTGCACTCCTGTGGCCGAGGAGGTGCAGACGACAGAACCCGGTGAGCGCGAAGGAGGGGGTTGACGCGGGAGCTCGGGAGTTCAAGGCCGATACTCACCGGGCGAGGAATATCGACTACTGGTATTGCGGCAGTCCCTCGATCAGCCCGTCGCGGCCTCAGACGACGGCGTCCACACCCGACTTACGTTTGCGGCCCAGGCGGAGCAGCCGGCGATCTTCATCCTGAACGAGGACGGATCGGAGTCGCTCCTGAACTTCAGCTTGGACGAGGGCGATGTGAACCTTCATCGCGTCGCCCGTCGCTTCATCGTGCGAACGTGGGTCTCTGGCCGGATGTGATCACACGGCCCGCTCAGGCGCAGCACGCGGCGCAGGCGGCGGTGAAGAGCCTTGCCCAGGGAGAGATGACCCTTCCGCCGCTGCCGCCGATTGAGTTACTCTTCATCCGAAAGGAACCCCGCCCGCGCCTGCAACGGATGCATCAGGGATGGAGCGAATCCTGGGACCCGCCCCGGCGCTGCCGGTCGCGCTGCCGACGCCGATCGGAACGTCCGGCATCTGTACCGCCTGCGAGTGCGCCGGACAGCACGCGAATTCCCCTGCCGCGCCGGTTGGAAATCTGTGACACCTGAGGCGAGCGCCGTCGAGTCGGCCTCGAACTCTGCGCTCGAGCTCAATCTTCGTGCGCTGCGGCCGATATTGAGCGACCCGGAAGTCACGGAGCTGTGCATCAATCGCCCGGGCGAGGCGTTCGTCGAGACAGCCAAGGGGTGGGAGCGCCGGGCGTTGCCCTTCGCGGATTTTGACTGGTGCCGGCGGCTGGCGGAGCTGATTGCGAATTCCACACGCCAAAGGGTTGATGAAGCGACGCCACTGCTCTCCGCGTCCCTTCCGACCGGGGAGCGCGCGCAGATTGTCTTGCCGCCGGCCACCACCGCTGGCACCGTGGCGATTACCCTGCGACGACCGTCAGATGAGGTGTGGTCGATCGGAGAGCTCGCCCAGCGGGGCATTTTTCGCACCACGCGACGCTCCTCCGCCACGCCGGATGAAACCGAGCAGCAGCTCCTGAAGCTCTTGAGTAGCCGGCAGTACGAGGCCTTCATGCGGCTCGCCGTGGCAAGCCGCAAGAACATCCTGGTCTCAGGTCCTACCGGTTCCGGCAAGACCACCTGGACCAAGGCGCTGATTCGGGAAATCCCGTCCGCCGAGCGACTCGTCACTATCGAGGACGCCCAGGAACTCGTTCTCGACACCCACCCGAATCACGTCCGTCTCTTTTACTCGAAGGACGATCAGGGGCTCGCGCGCGTGACCCCGAAGCAGCTCCTGGAGTGCTGTCTTCGCATGAAGCCGGACCGGATTCTCCTCGCCGAGCTGCGCGCGGAAGAAGCCTTCGACTACCTGCGCAATGTGAACTCCGGTCACCCCGGTTCCATCACCGGCATCCATGCCGGAAGCTGCGAGCTGGCGTTCGAACAGCTGGTGCTGCTCGTGAAACAAAGCAACGGAGGGCGCGAGCTCGCCCGGCACGACATCAAGAGCTTGCTCTACCTCCTGGTGGATGTCGTCATCCAGTTCGGCGTCGAGCGGCACGAGCGCTTCATCAAGGAAATCTGGTATCAACCCAGGCGCCGGCGTCGCGGCCTGGCCGAAGCCGGCTAGGTCGGGTTCGGGTCGATCATCAGAGTGGCGCTTGCGAGTGCCGCCGCACTCCTCCTGGGCACCTATCTCGCCGGTTTTGTAAGCCGTTGGTCATGTGTTCGAATCAGACAGCCGGCATCACACTTTACTTCTCAATGACTTTCGCGCCAGATGGGGAATGGTCAGTGATTTGACGCAAGGCTCGGCTATGAGTCTACGAGGAAAATCCGGTGCTTGCCGGCGGTCATCGCCTAACGTCCGGGTCGAACCTGCGCTGACAAATTTAAATAGGCGGAAAAACTCATGAGCAGTCCGTCTCAGCAGTTCAACGACGATCTGTGTTCCGGTGCACGCGACCGCGAGTTGGCACGGAACATCTTTCCAGAGGTGCTCCATGTCATTGACTTCCCGGAACTGCGAGAGCTGTTCTTGAGCTATGACATTCCAGCCAACCTCGCAAAGCGCAGTCGAAGTCTAATCGGATTCCTCGCAATAGGTCTTGGCGCTGTCGCTCTTTTTGGTGCCTCTGTGGCACAGGACAATTGGCCGCGCACTCTTGCGGTAGTGTGTGCGGCCCTCGGAGCGGTCAGTCTTCTCCTCGGCTGGTTCGGAACGCTGAGCGGGGAAACCAAAAGGGTCTGGCTGTGCAGTCGACTGATGACGGAAAGTCTGAGGCAATTTCACTTTCAGACGCTAGTCTTCCGGTTATCGGCGGTTCTCGCGTCGACTCGCGGTGGTGCCGCACAGCGTCGATTCATTGAAGAGCGTCGCGGATGGCTCGCGGAGTTTCGCTTACAGTACGAAGGGCACTTGCCGGCAAGATTACGCGCCGTCCTCGATGACGACGCCGAGGAGAACTTCTTGCTGCATCCCGACGGTAACTGTGATCACGATCTCTCAGGCTCGGATACCTCACTGCAGAAGGTGTTTTCAGCATACCGGCTGCTGCGCTTCGAGCATCAAATTCAGTACGCCAACTACCGGCTTGGAGCGGACGAGAGCATCTTTTCGACCTCCGCAACCCGCCAACTGGAGGTTTTGAGAAACGTTGCTCTTGTTTTCATTCTCGTTGGGTTTGTTGCCAATCTCACGCTCGTTGCTTTGTTAGGTTTTGGTCCCCCACTCGGCCTTTCCCCGTCACCGGCTGATCAAAACGTAATTCTGACGGCCGCCCATGTCCTAGTCATCGGGCTATTTGTGGGCGTCGTTGCAGTGCGCACCCTGGAGGAGGGCTTGCAGCCGGCTCGGGAGGTTGAGCGTTATATACGCTATCGTTCTGCGATGTTGTCATTGCTGCGGCGCTTTGACAAAGAACTGGATCCGAGAGAGAAACTAAAAATCATGTGTGATGCGGAACGCGCCTCATACCAGGAGATGCGGGGCTTTCTCAAGACTCACTATGACGCTCGATACGTTCTGTGAGGGGACGTCGACGGAGCTGAAAGCACCAGTCCGCTGCGGCTGTGAAAAGCAGGGGTAAGGTATGCTCGGTAGGTCTCGAGATAGATGAATCAAGGGCTTGGGAAGGGGAAACCCGGGAGACGAATCCCTCACTCAGGGACAGTGCCAGGGGCAATCATGCGGCGGTTTGTGCCGGCCGGCCTGTCTCGTCACAATACCCTCGCACGACGGCCCCTGTCCCCTGTGGCAGCGCGGATGCTCGGCGCCTGCTGCGAAGCAATACCAAGCACCGAGGCTCCGAGTGTACTGCGGCAGGGCTCGGTGCGGGGATCTGAACCATGCCGCGCGGCGACGTTTTCGTCAGCTACTGCACGAAGTCCGATCAGGACGCGGCGTACGAACTCGTTTCGCACGTCGAGGCCCATGGCATCGAGTGCTGGATTGCACCACGCAATGTGCAGGGCGGAACGGATTGGGCTGCGGAGATCGTCGACGCCATCACGGTATGTAAGGTGATGGTGCTGCTTTTTTCGCCCAGCGCCAATAACTCGGCCTCGGTGCGCCGCG